>Ga0307512_10000793_pt1 | contig 46802 bp, 47 predicted proteins | sample 14_EM_MG_FD_200267 | JGI IMG/M metagenome (GOLD analysis project Ga0307512, IMG submission 200267) | Populus trichocarpa ectomycorrhiza microbial communities from riparian zone in the Pacific Northwest, United States - 14_EM | ecosystem: Host-associated > Plants > Roots > Unclassified | place... | reverse complement strand
AATCTGACAGCGGGAGGTGAAAGAGGGGCTAAAACTGCACAATTTACGTACTGATCATGTCACGATACGATCAGAACTCAGATACTTAATTGGAGGCAAAGTTGCAGGAACCGTAATATGGAACCGCAGTCCGGTTCCAACCCGTCCCCGAACCCGCTGGGTACCCCTGGTTTCCGGGTAACAACCAGACCAGGACCGTGCGGTCCGGTTCCAAACCCGGACCGCAGCCGGGTAACCCGGAACCGTTGCTAACACTAGTAATGGCCAGATCGCACATCTGAAACTGAGTGGTTGAAAAGCGGCTAAGACTGCACAATCTACGTATTGATTATGTCATTATATGTTCTGAACTCAGACACTTAATTAGGGCCAGAATTGCAGAAACCCTAAAATGGCACTGTGGTCCAGGTTCAACCCGGCCAAAAAACCCCCGGTTTATGTCTGGTCATGGCCACAACCCTGCGAAGAAAATGTGGGTTGGGTTGTTGGATAGGTCTGGAACTGAACCAAACACTGTTTACTGTCCAAACCATGACTGCTGGCTGGTTACCCGGACACATTGCCAACACTACCTTCGGCAGGCTGGGATCGACGATAAGCAATGATTGTTTGACTTCACTCGGTGCCCCCGAATGGCCATCGAGGAGCTTGTCAACTAATGATCTAACCATCGACAATGTGCCTGGTGCGCCACCGCCTGAAGATACTCCCGACAAAGAAACTATGGACCCCCAGAAGCCTGATCTGACATGTACCCCTGATCTAACAAAGATGAAGGCTCTTATGCAGGTAGTTGGAGTGGACATTGCTGGGGGGAACGCATATGGCAAAGCAACTGGATTGTACAACGAGCATTGCAAGTACTCAGAATATTGGAATCCATGGCATCCATTCCAGTCGGCACACGACTTTCAAGTGGGTCAATCATCTAGCCAGCAAAAGAAAACGTGCAAAGATCAACATCTGAGGCATGGACTGGACAACTTCAAAACCGAATCATTCCAATTAGCCGATGCACTGAGAAAGTCTCTCTCTCAACTCAATTCCGGGCTGGGCGATGATATTTGCATTGACGATCATTCACATATCTTCGGAACATTATAGTACAGGGATATCTTGAAATCTATACAGTTCCTTTTGGCACATCTCCCTTTTCAGGTGCACCTCGATTTTGAACCTGTGTGTCTCTTGGACTATGCAAATAGCCGAATATATGGCGACATAAACCCGGGTGATTGGTGGTGGGATATGCAGGTCATGTTTCCTGCCAGAGTGACAATTGTGCCAGTCATTTGTGCGTCCGATAAGTATCATTTGACCAATTTTTCGTGCAATCTGCATACCTGGATGCTGTATCTCACAATTGGGAATATTCGAAAGGATATCTGCCTGACACCTAGAATGTGTGCCTGGCTTCTCATTGGGCTGATCCCCTACCATCCGAAAGGAGCCAAAAATACTGATAAGGCATTGCATTCCGCAGTTGCAACTGTGCTCTCCCCACTCCGGAATCTTGTCATAACCTGTCCTGGCTTGAAATGATTTGGTGATGATGGATTCCACAGACAATGTTATCCTCTTCTGGCGGCCTGGGTCAGGGATTTTCCAGAACCAGTCATAGTTGCGTGTGTCTCATATGGCTCATGCCCGATGTGTGAAAGTCCTAAAGGTGTGCCGATGGGGCATTCCAGTTTTCAACCACTCGATATCTGAAGACATCGGCATGTTCACTCGGAGCCTCTGGAGGAACCTAATATCGATGTTCGGCACACTCCTGGTGTTTATCCAATCCAAACCCAGTTCTGGCAATACCCTCTCTGCAATATCTATTGGGTTTAGCAGCCTGATGAATTGCATCAGCTGCTCTTCGGTTTAGTTAATGACATATTGCACTGGCTGATCAAATATGTCAAAGGTAGAAATGTCAAGGATCAGTTTGACAATCGATTCACATCAGTACCACGATATCCCGGCCTCCACCACTTCTCTCAACCATTCAGTTCAATGAAATGGAGCTCCTGGCAGGGAAAAGAGATCTGGGGCATGATCAGAACACTGGCACTGAATTGCACTCCAATACTTGACTGCTCCAAGGATGATGGGAAAACGGCAGTGGAAACTGCCTTTGATGAAATGGTGATGGGAGCAGTGCGGGCATTATGTGAATTCTCTCTACTTGTCAGCCAACAAAATCACTCTGATCTATCCCTCACAGCACTAGATGATGCACTGAAGCGATTTTACAAAAAGAAGGGTGCTTTTCGAGAACAGAAAATGTTGAAGTCTGCGAAGGCCCCAGTGGATGAAGAGTTCCCAATAGAATCCCATCAGTTACGAGCATGAAAGATTGATACAATCTGTGCTGCAATGGAGGTTCAGGTGTAGAGCGCTGAAATGGTTACCACAACAATACGAAGGCGATTTCTGGTGGGCTGGAACAAAGCCCAATATAGTGGCAACCAAATGGTCAGATGCTGATCGGGAGAGGGCAAAAGAGTGATTGGAGTGCGAAATCCATCAAGCGACTTCTGTTCAACACAAGCTTTTCAATAAATTATTCCAACATCATGAGCGACAACTATTGCAGGAAGTTGGGACTAAGGTAACTGGTCCCAGAAGCACATTCGCGAAAAAACTTGCAGAAATGAAGACTGCTGCAGATGAAGGGGTATATGGAACGGCAAACATGACTGCTGACACAGTTGTGGAATCTCAGGTCCATCTATCTGATGCTGAGACTGAAGCCACCACCTGGAGATTTGCTGATATGGAGCACATTGCGAAACAGCTGGAGTGAGAGATTTATGGTATCATTTCGAATGAGCAGATGCGGTTCAAGATGGAATTGTCCACCCACTTGATTGAGTTTGAAGCTTGGTGGGAGGCAATTGGAGTTCAGGAGCTCCAGAAAACCATCGAACAGCGGGTAATATGTTTCAGATACTCAATGATGCATCATGTGAGCCGTATATCATAGTCAATTTGTCGAATGGGTTCTGGCAACCGTTTTACCACCAATATTTCTGAATGGCTACCTATCAGCAATATGAAAGATGCATATCGATCTACATACAATGTCGATTACATTCAACAGATGCTCAAGCACAACAATCGGTGTACCAGTCTGGACTATATGGAGGAGACACTGTCTCATTTTGCCCTTCAAGGCTGGTACGATATTGACTCTGCAAAAGTTTTCAACCTACTATCCGCTACTGATAAACAGCGAAATACTTATAGATCCCCTCTTTTACGCCTCCAGCATTGTCAGGAAGAGCCATTTTTCCGCCCCTCATCACAACAGGTACATTATTTGAGAGAAACCCATGTCCGCAGAGTGTGCAGAAATATCAAATTAACCTCACTCAGAGATACATCAGAAGATATCGGATTTCCCAACTTTGGACAGCTATTCCAGGCACAAATTGAAGCGGACTGGGGATACGAAGTTTGTGGACAGGTGCTCTGATATGAATAGAATGCACTCATCGACAGTACATTTATTAAACTTCAGCATGGGCTGTTGTACTGCCGTCAACCATTTCACTGCCCTACATCTGTTGAGTGTCTTGGACTTGATTGCAAGGTAAACTATACCAATGCCAACCAAGGGATCATGCCTGAATCTCATAACATCTGGGTCCAATATACGGACAGTGACCTTGATAACACCTTCCAAGGCTGTGTTCCTGCATTCCCTGTATGATTCTTTAGCTGGACTCCACCAAATCAGATCCTCCAAGTTCAGGAGTGCCTGCCACCAGGAAAAACGACATTGACCTTTTATCACAGGTGCAAGCCGACTCAACACTGGATATTACGTCCTCGAGCTGAGGAATATGCGGTGGTCTCGATTTGCATATTTTACTCAAAACTGGGCCATGTAATTGACACGCATGAATTAATGTGATGGAATCATGGTTGTATCAGATGGGGTCAGGGGTAGGTGATTTTGGAAGCAATAATGTAATAGCAAGACACTCTTCGAAGTGGGAAAGACATATTGAGAAAACAAGAGAAGAGTCAAGGCTAGTTCAATGTTATCTATTAGTTTGCTATACAAGAGAATGAGTAAAGACAGACGAAAAGGACATCCTCCAACATTGAACAACCATTCATTATATACAGTGTCTGTCACCTTCTCATTATTCTTTATACGTCAATATGCCATCTGACTCCCCCCTCATGATCTTACACACCACCAACGAAACTCTGATGAACACCCCCACACCACATCATCCGATGTCACAATACCTCAACCCATTTCTTCATCTTATTGAATAATTCCACCACTCCACCACCGCTATACTACCTTCTCACACCATCTCCGCATCCCCCAATGTCTGTATCTTTCTGTCACACCAATTCCATCCCGCATATGCCACAAGTACCTTTATATAAACCTCCTGCCATTTCTTGTAACTCCTTAGCTGTGACAATTGTAGCGTACTGTGTGGCCTCGAGATTCAGCAGTGGAATCAATATCATGGACCCATTGTAATGTGCTGTGTGGTACTTGTGCTGGTCATGGCAACTTTATATTGAGAGTGTATTGTATATATATAGCTCATGGAGTACTTAGATAGCACCATTTCAGGCACTAGAGTTCGCACTTTCATATGCCATAGATTTTCATTTCCTACCCAGGAAGTTCGCTATCTGACTATACTACAATGCCTGCTAAAACTGGCTACCCGTCGCAATGCTTCAAACGGTACCTGTCTGATGATAATTTATAGCATTACAAAATATCATGAGGGGTGGCTACTCTACATGATCGCTTTGCAGCCAAGTCCACCAAACGTGTGGCAAGTCAAATTCGTACTTGGAAGTGTGAAACCATCCCTATTTGGCACTGTGAGTGTCTCTCATATCTTCGAAGTGAATCAACAGTAACAACAAACTTAGGCCTACAACAAGGTGGCATCAATATCAGATTGGATAGGACTATTTTGCATCTGCACTGTGTATTTATATCATTCACTTCCTTCTGTCCATGGTGGTTGGTCTTAGCTTGATCAGTATTAAGGGATTTCATTTTGGTTTGACATCACAGTGTCCCTAGTCATCAGCAAAATGTATTTCTGTCACTGGGAGCTGCTGGGAGTGTCTGAGAGTTGCCGGACCAGAATCCCAGGGTGGTTAGATTCCAGAGTTTACTGGACCGATGTAGTGGCCTTCAGGTTCACCGGGGAGCACCAGTGAACAATCTGTGTGTACATAGGAGGTCTGGTGACAACTAGGGGAGCACCTGGGAGTGCCAGCAACAAGACTGGGAGTGTGGACATCAAGCCTGGGAGCACCTGGAAGCGCTGATGATAAGCTTGCAAGTGCCAATGAGAGGCCTGAAAGCGCAGAAAACAAACCTGCAAGTGCAGATGAGAATCCTGCGAGTGCAAACACAAGCCTGCAAGCGCTTAGGACAAGCCTGGGAGTGCCAACATCAAGCATGGGAGCGCCGACGACAAGCCTGTGAGCGCGTCAAAATACTGTCGAGCAGTCTGTGAATATAATCGTCCTCTTCCGGTATGCTGCAGGTGTGCCTGGAAATCAGAGCAACTACTTATCGTTCAATGATTTTCAAAACTCATGGATTCCGTTTGTATTCTCATCTATGTATCTATGTATCTATGTATCTATATAGCCTCCCATCTACACACGGCATTCTAGACTGGCTGCAGGCAGTGCTGAACAGCATTTTGAGGTGCATCCAAAGATGTCAATTTCGGGGACTTAACGATGCACTTTGGAGGGAGTGATTAAGTGAGTTGGGGTATGCACTTCGAGCCAGAGATCGAGTGAATTCAGGTATGCACTTGTAGGCCGTTATCTTGGGTACTGAGAGTTGTGCTGCTAGGCAGTGACGAAACGAGTATGGAGATGCACTTTGAGACACAAATCGAGTGAACTCGGAGCAGTACTTAGAGGCCATTATCGGGTGAAGTCAGAGAATCACTCCAAGGCCATGATCGAGTGAGTTTGGAAGTTCACTTGCAGGCCATGATTGAGTGGGAATGGAGGAGTACTTGGAGGGGTTCGATTGGGTGGCAGTCAATGGGAGGCGTGCCGGGTGCTGGGACTCAATTCAACTGGTTAGTTGACTTGCAACCCTGGGAATGTGACGATGTTAGTTCACCTTTGAAGCTCCCATGAAGAGCTGGCTGGTAGCTGTCAAACTGTAGGGAGGCAAGCCAAAAGCTGACGCTACATCCAGGGGTCGCCATGTAATGATGAGAACGAAAGGAAAATAGACAATCTTAGCTGCATGCTGTACTGAGTGTAAGCTGTACTGGGTGTTAACTCATGATCCTGGCATAGAGAGGTGGTGAGGGATGACTTAACTTTGTGTTCTGCGATGATGGTAGAGTTGTGGATGAGAAAGAGAGATGGGGGGTGGAGATGGGAATGATATGGAGGATACCAGCAGATATGAGAAATCAGGAGTACGACTTGCCTAAAAGGGTTCAGAAGACCTCGTATGGGTGTTATTACCCACCAGATCGGGACTCGTACCTGCTGTAACAGGGATGTTGAAATGACTCACACGCACAATTCTCTTATATTACAGTTTTTCATCATGATTTTCCGCATCTCCTCAAAATGTCTTGCTTGCTTGTTCTCAACTACACCATCACCTAAGAACACAATGCTAGGTCATTCCTCTCTATCTCTCCATCCCATGAGCACGAGTTAACACCGGGTACAGCATACACCAAGTGCACTGAGTAGTGCATATACTGAGTACTGCGTATTCCAAGGACTGTATCATTCCAAGATTGACTGTCTCCCACTCCCAGCCAGTCTCTCATCTCTCATCTGTCAGCTCTTGGTAGACCTTGATGTACTCAACTCTCTAAATTCTCATGATTACCAGTTAACCAAACAATAGAGTCTCAGTTGCGATCGCACCTCATGTCCAATCTACTGCCTGCAGATGGACCACTTCGAAATACTTCCATCCCAATCAATGATGGTCACTAAATGAAGCTTTAAACTCACTCTGTCACTGCCTCCTAGTCCACACGATCATGGCCTCCAAGTGCAGCGCCAAACTCACTTGATCGTGGCCTCCAAGCGCATCTCTCAGCTCACACAATCACAGCCTCAAAATGCATCTCTCAGTTTACTTGATCTCTTGCTCAAAGTGCATCTCCAAACTCACTTGAATGTGGCCTTTAAGTACATCTCAAAACTCGCTCCGTCACAGTGTGGTGAAACAATGGAGCTATTGCAGGGGGAGAGCCCATCATCAACACTCAGCTCTACCTCTCGCAACATCCAAAGGGAAATTGTGAATCACAGTGGTTCTGGCTTGAGAATGTGATGGACCACCTGGTTGTGAGGAACTACACAAATTGAGTGGATGATTGAAAGCTCAGCAAGAGTGTGTGAGAAACCACAAAGATCGTGTGAATCTATGAATCCTCAGGAACAGTGCATCGGACCAAGTGCTAGGAATGACAGATGGAATATTTGATGTAATGCGATGATCCCTATGTACCCTAGGGTCAATCAAATATATACTCCCCGTCGCTCAGTTCATCTCCCTTATTCAGGTTTCCCTATCTGCTGGCCCCTGTCACTTAGTCCGTCTCCATTATCACTGTGTCTCTGTATGCCCACTGCCAGCTTACCCATGCGAAACAGAATGGCAATGGTGGTGAGAAACAGATTTTCCCGTGACAATGGCCTCCAAACACATGTCTAAGTTCTCTCAATGGCTATGTCCAGGTGTTCCTCTGATTGCGCTCGAGTACTGTTGGCACCCAGAGTAATTGCATGTATATATATTGAGAGACTAAGATTATACATTCCATATTATGATGTAGCAGATCTTGTGACTGGAACAAAGATGAATATAATAGACACCATGCCTTGTGGTTGTGGAATCCTAGGAGCCACTGCAGTGAGAATACTACACAATATCTCCTGCAGAGCTGTGCAGAGGTCTCAGGTGCTCCAAAAATTCAACAATCCAATAAGTCAAATCTGATAGCATCCTGAATGCACCTCCATAACTGCAGGTGCTTTCAAGTGCACCTCAGAATGCTCTTGCGGAGTCTGAAAGCACTTTGCTGAGCTCCAGGGGGGAATGAGAGCATCTAGAAGCATTTACAAGCACTGGTGACATCGACCGGAATGTCTGGATGATTTGCGTGTGGCTCCCAGGCCAGTTTACAATTTGCTGATTTTCAATAAGGATTTTGCAAGGACCAAAGCAATCATTTCTTGTCGACTTGACTGTAGAGTACTTGCCGGGTGATATGCTTGAAGAGCGCTTACTAGAATAGATTTTGTATTGTGAAATGATGAAGACTTGTTGTGTACCGAGCATGGTCATGGCAAACTCTTTGCTGAGTAGCTGTCGGAGTGGTTGTCAGATTGTTATCAGCATTGTTGTCAGAGAACTTCTGTCAGAGTGGCTGCTGTCAGTGATGCAGTCAGGCTGGTTGGCAGTCAAAGTCAGCAACTAAATTACTCCCTTGGTTGATATCAGTCATCCATGGACCTCAAAACATGCCAAAACAACCACCATGATGTAACCCCAATGCAATTAAAATCCAAACTGTGTGAATCGGAAAACCCTACCAAACTCCGTGAGAACTAATCCAAAACCCATACAGAGACCAAAACTGTGAACCCAAAAGAGAGACCCCAAACCCAAGAACCAACCCAAAAGGAAAGACAGTGCAGACCCAAAAGTGAAAAGTATGGAAAGATTACAAATTAACTAACATCTATGATTATATGGTTCTATTGACCAATCTCAGCAGATAGGAGTACCTTTGGAGAAACCTTTCATATCAAGGAACCATATACTTGATCAGCATCAAGATCAATATTCTCACTGGCAGCATTCTGGAAAACCCCCTGCGCATTGAGCATTGCTAATTGGATGATCCGCAACGTGTTTTCATGCACCGGATGGATTGTGGCGAGGTTCTGCAATCGAGTTGGTCGTTGCATTTCCTGTTGACCAATCTGCCACACACACAACCATGTCTGATGTTCCATTGAGTAATTTATACCATGTTCTACCATGACAGGATTTCAGCAATTATAATGTAGGTTCAAGTCCTCATTAGTTGTCAGATTTGGCAACACAAGGACCCTCACCTGCCTGCAGTTGATAAATGACTTCTTCACTGAGGTATGCACATTGGCACTCATTGAGCTATGGATAGCAAAACAATTGTAGTGTAAGTGGCGGCAGTACTGCGCACAGTTAGTATTTTAGTCATACAAACAGTCGATGTCAGAGTTGAATGTCACATTGGAATGTCACAGTCGCTGAGTGCCAGAGTTTAATATCGGATATGATAAGAGCAGCAGAAATTGGTAATGTGACAGAATGCTAACCTGTTCGATGAGCCACTGGGTATGTGGCCCATACACCCACAGAATCACCTTCTCTCCATTGTCTTTTACTGTCAAGGTGTTCTGCAGATATTGTTAGAACCTAGCCAACTACGGAGCCACAAACAGCAACATAACCTTGATCTGACGATCAGTCATATTACTTACTTCCACAGGCGGAGAAATTCGGTCCATCTTTCCTGGGAAAGCCTTTGACAACTTATAAATAATCATACTCAGCATGATCAGGTTCGGCCTACCAGTAGTAGCAACTGTGGAAGGAAATATCCATAATCGTTTCGATGAAGATATTTCTGGATCCATCAAGGCAGGGACAAAAATATACGCTATGGAGATAAGACAAATATCCTGCAAATGAGGGCCAAAAAGCTTCGTCTTGCCAATTGTTATGGCCTGTGTGGAGGCAACCCCGATGATTCTCTCTCTGAGCCCCGTGTAGCTACAATCTACCAAATCAATGTAGAACTGTCCAGCTCGAAAGACTTTGTGAATGTAACAAGTTCAGTGGTTACATGCATAGGAGGGATGTTGATGATGGGCTTTGGATTCTCAAACAGGATATGGCTCACCAGTAATTGCGGTAGCATTAGTGGGCACAAAACTGCTACAGATCGCATCACATTAGTTTCCTTGTAGCAGCGCAATCTGATGATTATATCTGATATTTGTGTGGCCCTTCTTAAGTTTTCCACTTCACCAATACAGGGCAAGAAATAAGTATTCGAAGGAATTGTTGTGCAGTAAATAAGAGATTCAAATTCTGGGCCATTCTTGGACTGATCTGCAACTTGCATGAACCCTACACTTCATTCAGTACCTGACACAGTACTCCTATTGGTGACACAATCATCATCAATGTTGAGACTATTGTCATATATATCTGGCAGCAGCTGTAGGGTCAACCCTGATGAACTCTCCAGAAAACACAGGATCCAATGCAAGTCTTCCATACCATTTACCAATGGAGTTGACATTAACATCCATTTGTATTGTGGCCTCAGACTGAGTATACAGAATGCCATATACATATTGTAATCATGGGAGTTCATTTCAACCCACGTGCCTTTAGCCTTCCTAAACTTGGTGATTGGGGTCCTGCTCATTCTCAACCAGTGGGCCTTCTCCAAGACAACCCAAAGAAATATGCCAGAGCCCTATAATGTATAACGGTCAGCTTGCTCTTGGTTAAACTCCTGGTAGTAACTCTCAATGGTCGAGATCACGACTGTTCACCATGGTTTACCATCATAGGAAGCTTGATGGGATGCCCTCCTCCACCAAGATGTACTGTAATAGAAATATGGAGTGAAGTCAGGGAATCTAGTCTCCGCAGCTTCCCATTCTCCCACCATCCATTCAAGGCTCTTTCAGCCTTATCTGGAAGTCACTATAGTGGTATGTATTCCAGTCATACTATAGAATTAATGTTGGGAGATAGACCTCACACCATGGCATTCTTGGCTGCCTTACAACCTTCACATCGTCTTCAACCTTCGCTTTGATGTCGTTTAGGTCAATCTCGCATGTTTCAAATCCAGGAGGAGGATTGTCAATTCTTTGTTCGTAGACATTGACCTGCTGACATATTACAGCTAGTGCTGTCAAAGTCTGATGATTGTTAGTGTGGCAAACAGTATATCTCAAGGGCACAGCAGGGTATAACCTTGCCAGTACTGCAATTGTCAGCCAATCAACCACCCTTTGCCAAGCTATTGTCATTCTCGACCATGGAGTTTACTGCAATGATTTGATGCAATGGAAACTGTGTGGGTTTGTGGAGTGGCTTGAAAGTTCTGATCTCCAAGGTAATGTCCAACACTGCCATTGACTCCTTCAAGTTTTCTATCTGAAATTCATGGTTATCCATCTGCTCTGCTGACCTGCAAGTAAATATTACCTTCATACTAACATTCTGTCAGCTTCTCTGACAACAGGCTGAGCTCCGGGAACAGCTCTGACTGCAGTTGTGACATTGAGTGAGCTCTGATAGCAACTTGGACAGCAGCTCTGACAGCGGCTGAACTCTGACGGCAGCTTTCACAGCAGCTCTGACAGTAGCTCTATGGCTCTGATAGAGACCACTCTGACATAGACAGTCACTCAACAGTGATCATAGACAATATCTGTCTGGTCCTACTTGTGTACATGTGCATTGGTGTCGTTGGCTCCCTCTGGTTCTGTTAGGGCAATGTTCCTGAAGTCGGTTTCTACCTGATCTAATTCTTCCACACTGTCATTCTCAAAATCTTGGTCCTGCTGATTGACACTCCGGCCTGGGGAATGTCTTTGTGGTGTATAGATATTAATTGGCATAATCCCCAGTTTGGAATTGTCCTGGTCCTCCAGCATCCATGGTAGCTCTTCCTTCCCTTCCTCTTCCTAGTGCTACTCCAGCTCATCCAATCTATCTGCACTGATTTCACTACCCAAACTGTCTACATCAGTAAAAACTAAATTTCCTTCATTAAATTCTTTAGTTTATTGTACCAACAAACTCAAGAAAATGAAATTGAGGTTCCCCTGAAATAAGGCATTGCTTTGACATTCCAGCATCTTCAAAGGGTTTTTGTGATGTTGTTTTCAAGCATCACGTTGAGTGAACCAACTCTTGCAAATGTCGCAATGTGCACTTGACGAACAGTTCACACTGTCTTTGGTAATATCACGAATCATCTCTCACCTTACTGTGTGGTCAACAAAGTTGATTTGTCCGCGCCGTGATGATAGTACTTGCTCCATACGTTTAATCATGCATGTAGTTCTTGTTTTTAAGAACCCTCATAGCTGAATTTGACCAATCATTGTAACCATGCAGAAGTGGTTCACGATATGTAATATGTTGATACAAGATCATTCTGTACCTTGCAGTTGTTCAACCATCACGGGAATGTTATTCATCATTGCCATCATGATTTCACTCAGTTGAGATCAGACATCAGTAAACCATCAGTTCAATTACATTTACTACTATTATGATATATAGACACAACCTGAAATAAAATAGCACACAAAAGAAATCATAAATTCAATCACTGACACCATTTCCAACCTCCAAGCGACATCGCACTCCCTACACTCATACATCCATCGACTAATCCCATATTCTCAATGCTGGTGATGTTGGTGATCATGTTACTGTTGTTGTTGTTATTGCTGCCGGTAGTGGGCCAGCTCCTTCTGGTGATGGCAGACCCGCTCATAGGCAGAACAGCTGAGAATAGCATGCTAGCGTCAGTAGCAGCAACAAAGCTGCTGAGACGAACAAATGAATTGCCAGGCTGCTCTATATGCTCCTCTGGGATGCAATCAAGGAAGTCCTCATCAATGCTGGCATGATCATTGGGAGGTTGTGCCATTGCTGGGTGCATACCGGTCGAGTGGATCCTTTGGCGAATGATGCTGCAGATATTGTCTCTCAAGTTGGATGGAACCCCTGGTGAGGAAGAAATAAAATCGGCATTGAGAGAACGAAATACATCAGTGCCTGCGTTATTAACCGCATAAGAAATGTTTCCTGAATTGTTCTTCCATTGTGCTCCACCTCCTGGACAACACAATGGTGGGACCCTACACTCACAGGATTTCCAGACTGACAGACAATGGTGGATGGCGGTCGCATTGAAGGCAATGAATATCAGGTTGATTGTATCAATCAGTGCTCTATCATTCATTCCCATGTGTCATATGCAATGGAAGTAGGCCTGGTGAACAAGATCGACAATGTGAGTCACTGCAAGTCGAAACTTGTATTCCTAAATTGATCATCAAGACAACGATTAAACAAGAAGGGAACTTTGAATGTACCTGACGAATGTTTGTGGGGCATGTAAACCTTTTCTTAACCAATAGCCAGGCTATGATTTTGCAGATATCTGTAGGCAACTTTGTTCCAAATCCATAAATCAAGGAGATTGAATTCTCGCAGCAGTATACCATTGCTGCACATGAGCAAGGAATCTTTGCGAGAGCCTGATGCACAATGTCAGCAACGAAAACAAGCATTGGGGTGATTCATTTTCGATTGAAATGTATCCACGTGGAGGGTCTGAGATTCGCTGGGCTTGATCAATCCTGGCGATGTCCTCATACCATCAGCAATCAAGCTGGGCTGTCTTCACCACATTTGTGGCAAACAGATTCACAAACATCACATACTTCTCATGTATAGGCTTGACACCTCCCATGACCATTGCCGGAATGCCTGACAGAGTTGCCAGGTGTTTGTATTCTGCGCCGATGTTAAGGGCTGTCATACTGTCAACAGAGGGCGCATATCGCCACAGATTTCCAGCCTTCCATGCAACCAATTGCTCGCTGGCTTCGTTTGAATTCTTTCTCTAGTTAAAATATACATTGGCGGGCAAATTCAACTGTTCAAACACTCAATTGAATAACTTCTTCGATGCCAGTGGTGCAGGCTTGTGTTCATCCACACCCTCGGAGACAATATAGACCTCCTGACACTTGGGATGTAGGGGTTGCGCTGACGTAGGGGTGAATTAAGTTGCTGCGACTAGTTTTCCATGTGTCGTCGTGAAGGATTGTGTTAATGGCCGCTGGCCTGTTGATGTCCTGGATGGTTTTCGAAGAGGCTTGTCATCGGATTCAGGATTGTCATCTTGACGATCAATGAAACTGTCGGGTATTGTACCGAGATCATCATCCAGATCCTTGTAGTCAATAGATTGTCACCTTCTCCTGGTGCTGCAAGGAAGTGGAGGAGGAGGGGAAGTGCGGCGCCTTCGTGTCATGATTTGAAAAGGTGGCAAGTGGTAAGTACGAAAGATTTACAGGAGTGACTGAATGAACTGTGAAAGAATGTATAGTAAATGAATTGAAGCATGGTGTAAAGGACAGACACTGTCGATGTGATTAAAAGCATCGTTGTGATGGGTCTTTTTATCCTGTTGGCAATTCTAGGATATTTGGCTTGTCCTGCCACCCACACTTCCAACTGCTTGGATGGACGGGAACTCGGAACTGAGATTGGCAGGTGACAAGCATGCCACATGGTTTGGGTGTGGCTTCCTCGGACTTAATTCATTATTGCAACGAGCTAACTAGCATTCGCATTTCACTAATCATTTGGGGTGACTTCTGCTTGGTAATAATACTGAACTAACAATTACATCACAGCCATACATGGTGTCCTATTGCTGCCACTATGCCTTTCCCAAAAACAAATGCCTCAATGATTAATCCCAACATCATGAACTGTCAACACAGCCCTTCATCAATGAATATGACCAATGTAATAATAAAATAATCACAACACCAACAAGAGACCCAAAACGTCACTAACAAACTCCAATCTATCACCCATCCGTCCACTCTCCAAAGTTCCAGAAAAATACCTACTCACTACATCAAGCCCTTGAACAACCATCTGGCCAGTGCATTCCATTTTCCCAATGACTAATTTTCAGCTATGCCGCTGCTAGTATGCTTCCTATTGGCCAAGAGCCCGCAGCAGGACGATTCACAATGTAAACATGCCCACATAGCCATGCCACATCCTCATCAGCAACAATGCTTGGCTTGTGATTGGCAAAGAGACCAAGAGCACGGCTGCGGGTGACTTCAAGGTATTGCTACTGTCTGATGAACATCTTTCAAAGATTCCTTTCGAACGTTTTGAAGCCTGTTTTTGTGCTCAGCAACCATCATGGATTTCGGCACCACATTTCAGCATCAACACCCAATTCCTCGCTGACATCGTCAGCCATATCTTCGGCTGTAGGTGGGAAGATGTCATCCAGCGGAAGGTAGCGGCGGCCGCCATGCATAGGCATCTGGGAACCAGATGTCCTGTCGGATTGTTGGCCACGATAAATCACCCAAAACAGTGTTGGGTTGTTTGATTTCGTTAGTGCATTGACCCATCCAGCAGAAGTAATGCGATCGAAGATTGGGGTAACAATACAGGCGTCCGGACAGCCATCGCCCATAGGCTCCTCCCAGGAGCCCCGAAGCTCCGGGAGTTTCCAGCTGGGGTCTGGCAGACTGGCAATTGCAGCATTCACGAATCACAAAATGGTTGTATTGACAATTGATGTTAGTATCGGAACTATCGATTCATCATCCCCAGGCCTGCGCTATCAGAATAGCTGTGTATTCTTTTCACCCACCCTTTTCTCAGCAATATCAAGATCAACAAAGGCGATGATAAGGCTAAATGACTCGACAAGGCAATTGGTCAAGGCTTCATCACGTGCAGTGATCGGTGAAGACCGGCGACCCGAGCTTTCTTTCTTGTCATTTTCTGTTTCTACAAATCATCAGGAAGAGCAGAAGAAGCATCGGGCCAATGAAATACATACCAACATGCGTGAATCTCGTCTTCCTAGGCGGCGTGTCATTGATCCTATTGTTCCTTGGGCAAAGGTCAACCTCTGCGAACTCGTCCAATGCTGTGATGATTATCTGACCATTGACATTGGCTTCGTCTGCCGTTTACCACTGCCAAAGCGGTGTTTTACATGCCAGATCCTTCATTTGAGTAACACAACAATCTATTAAGAGATATCATTGTTTGGGGCCAGCGGATTCCTCATTGCTGATGACCATGGACTGGGCAATCTCCGAGCCAGGCACCCTCACTTGATTATCTTTCCGTTGTGTTGTCAAGCCACCCTTCTCCTACCACATCCCCATGGCCTCTGCTGCCCATTGGCTGACTCCAACACCGGCATTCTCAGCCTGGATGCGGACTCGTACAGTCAGCATCTGGATTGTTGTAGCATCTGGGACAACTGATTTCGGAAACCAGAAGGTATCACATTATACTTTAGGTTCTCAACGGTGGTCAATGATTGAATGGTGGATATCAAATGCTCATTACTATAAACAAGCAACGGGAGTGTTGAATATATTACCAGGGGGGACACGATGCGGTAGCAGAGGTGAGGAGGGCGTGTCGAAGGTTCTGGAGAATGTAGGTAACGTGGGCAGGCAAGGCAAATATATATATGGGATTGGAGGGATTTCCTTGATCCGGCGACATCATCTTCGCCACTATTCAGCTAGGAAAGAATTTGCCTAGCATTATCTAAGCACCCTGAATCGTTGACTGAATACATACATTCATCACAAAGACATCTCACAACATGCTCTGCAGTCATATCTCACTGGTTTGTCCTTGCTCCAGTTCTTTTAACCCATGATGACATCGCTGGGTCAGTATCTAATGAGAATCCAAGCTTCATGATAGGTACGAACTTCACAAACAGTGACAGCCATAAATCAGGCGATGGCCATAGGAGGGTCTTGTGAGGGTGCAAAAACAATCGCCACAATGAGCCGAATGCAGATGTGGTATGCTTTTCATGATCCCAGGGATGTTGAAAATGAGAGAGCAATTAAACACTTTGGAAATGTGTGAAGGAGGGTGAGAGAAATCTGACAGCAGAGGTAGGACCTCTTCTTGGAAAACATAAATCGAGGTGCGGCTCTATCCGAGGACCAGCTGTGTTCCGCAAGTATGAATCGCGCAACAACTGCCGAGACACTTCTTAGCGTTATTGCGACATTTCAATTTGCTAACGAGGAATGGATATTCGTCAAGATTGTCTTTATTACTCGATGACATACCCCTACATTGGCGTTTACATCACTTCCCTACATTGCTACCACAAAGATAGGACACTATACTCATCAGCTGAACAAGTTCCAGATGATGGTTTTGCCATTAAGCACTATAGTAGTCACAAAGTGACACATAGATTTGCCATGATGCGGGACAACAAATCATTGATGCTCCTTTGACGCTCATTTTCGTGATGGGGCAGGGAGCATGTCGCTGGTGTTTTTGCCCTTGAAGGTGACCAATACTTCATTTATGAATGTTTACAACAAATCAGCAGTTAGATTACCCAAGATGTTACATCATAAATTAATAATTCTTTGTTGACGCTCAGTTTCAGGATGAGGCAGGGAGCGTGTCGCTATTCTTCTTGCCTCTAAAAGCTGCCAATACCAGACTGATGGATGTTTGCAATCAATTGCCAGTTAGATTACACAAGATGCAAGACCAAAAATCGTTCACGCTCCGTTGACACTCATTTTTAGGATTGGGCCGGGAGCCTGTCACAATTGTTTTGGCATCTGAAGGCAGCCAGTACCTCATTTATGGATGTTTGCAACCAATCACCACTTCCGACACCCAATATGCAAAACCAAAAATCGTTGACACTCCGTTGATGCCCACTTTCAGCATGGGGCAGTGACAGTGTCAATTTTTCATCTGCCTATAAAGGCTGGTAATATGATGGTTATGCATCACAGCGACCAAATCACATTTCAGTTACTGTACTTATAGGACTACATATCGTTGACACTCCATTGACACTCATGTTGATGGATTGTTCATTCACAATCTGTGGCCGTCGATAATTGGATTCATAATTATTTGACCGCGTTGGTTGCTTTTCTGCCTGATCGAGACATGGCCATTTGGCAAAACCACGCCCAGTCATATTGTTTCACTGGTTGCCCTTGTTCTATTAAAATTTGATAATGTTGCTACATGATTCATTTTGCCAGCTATAGTTCTGTTTATTAACAAATATTCACATGCGACTGCTGAATATTCTCCCATGATATTTCTCTAGATGAAATGGTTGGTCAAACAACATAAAGAACCTGGTGAAAATACATTGACGCATTCTGTCCTACTTGTTTCATTTCTCCTGATTCCTCCTCGTTTCCAATGTGTTAACCGTCATCAACACCTTTGATGCTTTGTCTTTGATCTCCATGATGGCCGAGTCAATCCGGGAACATTCTGTGCGGCACTCACATCACACTGCTCTGTGGTTTCCGGATCATCGATGGCATTATCAAGCACTATGTCGGATTCATTGTCTGCCTCCTAGTCATGTTTGCTGTCAGTTGGAATCTCCAAGTCCCCATAGCAATCAAGCCAATTATTGATGTCCGAAATGCTTTCAGGTGCACTATCTACATCCCTTGCCACTGGATGGTGGTCAATTCTTTTGATTCAGAATACATTCAATACTTGACTTTGTCCTCCACGGAGGTCCTTTGCAGACAAAGCTGGAGGCCCAGGTGATCTTTCCGACAACATAAATGCAGCTGCACCATCATGAGGATGGTTCGACCAGGACACTTTCACAAACTCTTCTGTATCTGAAATGTAACCAACGGCTGTCATTGGCTAGTTTTGAGCGCGAGATTTCTTCTGTGTAGCACATAGGTTTCGGCTGCCCTGCCACATCTCCAGAAAGTCGTTAACCTTGGCCACTCTGTGCAAATTTATTTTCTCCACCTCTCTCTTCATTCCCAAGTTGTTTGGAATATATCTCGTATCCGATGGTGGGTCACTTCCTGCCAATATCCCATCATTGGCTCAAGCCAATTGTCTTATGACAAATTTGTCGCAATTGGTCTTGCCTGAGGGTTTTCACTGCCTCCAGCTGATAACATCTCACCCAAGGGAAAAACTGGCCTCCACTCCAACACCATGTGGTATGATAGACAATACATCGCGCACCACATTGGAGAGATTGGGGTACTGTGAGTACGTTTCCTCTCGGTAAAGCCACCAGTCGGTGATATCCGGTAACCAAAATGTACAGTAAATCTCCATATGGTCGGAGTGGTAATCATTGAGATTGGGCTTAATTCGCCCCAAGTTCTCTGAAAATTCAGGCAGTGAATTCCAATAGCGCCTTGCGGCTGTGAATCAGTGTGCTGCACAATCACTCATTCTGGGCGTCGTTTCCGCCACATTTTTAGGCATTGAGTATTCTTCATCGGCACTGGACAAATCATATGGATCAGAAGAACATTGACCAGATCTAGAAGCCATTCCAGAGGAGCACAGATTGTTGCTTGGTACGCTAACAGGTGTAATGACCGACAAACGGCTATTGTTGGACCAGTATTCATTCTCCACATACTTCGGAAACACATCCTCGTATTGGGTAGGATAGGAAGTGTTGTCCTCAGGATGGACATCCATTCCCGTATCCCACTTTTTAAATGATCACAACTTCTGGAAAGGATTAGAGATATATGCTGAAATGAGAAGCATACCCGTTGTTGGAGTGACTTCTGCATAATATTTGCACAGTTTCTGTTGCGCAGACTTCATGGCAAAGTATAAGACTTCCTTCCATTCTGTTATCTTGTCAGCTGAAGCTGGCATAACGCCATCCATATCATCGAACATGTCATTGTAGGCAGTGATCACTCGATGCGGGGTAACCATATGCCTTTTCGACATCCTCCGAGTCCAGAACCTGTATGGTCATAAAATTTGCACAAGTTATGTGACGATGGTTCATTCATCCTGGGTTGTGAAGAGTGTGTGGTAATCACGGTATTTTGGATTGTTGAGCCCCTTTCGGGTGAATTCTTGTAATAGGTAGGGTCTCTCACACAACTCCAGTGTTGAATGTCATTGTGTCTGAACATCCATAGTTGGTAGTACTGCGAGTCGTAAATTCACTTTTAGACAATCAAAGATCTCATTTCAACGACTGGGTGTTAGCATAATCCATACAGCAAGCATTCTTTGCATATTGCTGATTGCGCTCATGGGCTTTTCAAGACTCGGTACGGCCTTTTACACGCAGCCTACTCATGAATGCACATACAGCAAGCTCAATGACATTCGCCAGGAATGGTATGGAGTTGCTCAACTCAGGCCACTCGATTCCGGAGACGTCAAGGGTTCATTGTGATTCGGGTGTCATTGGGTAATTTGAGGAGGCATTATCAGTTGTGATTCCAAGTAAATGGCTGTGAGTGAGCTCAAAATGATCCAGAACTTCTGTCAAATGTACGGCAAGCTGTGCTCCAGTATGTTGACCCTTGACCTATCATCCTGGATTAGCTTTCAAAATATGAAACAAATAGGCTATCAACCGTATCAAATGTGAGAAGCACTTCTCGCAATGTTCAATTTTGATCCATATAGTACGCGATAACCAACATTATGGCTAATTTCTTCATTGATGTCCACCTGTGTAGAGCTAAACTAACTTTATTTCTTGACAGCAATTGCTTATTAATTGCATCCACTGTCAGGGTTAAATCCCGCTGGCAAATGGTACGCAGTGGGCTAGCAGATGCTAGCACCAACCTGCTTTGTAATGCATTATATGACGGTCGTAGCTCAAGGTTTGATATAGTGTTCCGTGGATTGTGAGCTCAAACAAATCCTAACATGAGGTTGTGATTCCAGGTGATTTGGTGAAATTCGGCAGTTTGAAAGTCCTTCGCTGCCAGTTTGGAGTGTTTTGTCTGTCAATTCAGTTAATATAGATAACATGTACATGTGAAATATGAATTTGCTTTGCAAACTTACTATTATAATTCCTCGACTTCCTTGCCTCTGTAGTATGGCTTACACTGTGTCATTGACAGTTGAATTAGTCAAGTCGGAAGCTTCCGACTCTGTTAATTCATTTAACACTGTGATATGCCATTTTGCCAGTAAGTGTTTCCCTATTGAGCTGGTCCCATGGTCTGATGGACGGCGAAGAAGTTGATCACAGACGATACATATAATGCCAGGGCTGCTCTTCTCCTCCATTCCGCAGTGGAAGTAAAATCGCCAGGAGGCGGTGTGCCTAGAAATATTTCGAGCACTAGGACTCTTCGAGCTTACATTCATTGACGCCCACTAAACAACAAATATGATTTGCAAAGTAAGGTCGCTCAGATCACATTTAAAGATAAGTTCATTTTTCAAAGGTATCATAACCTCCAGCAACCCCGTATTTACAGATTTTGAATCCGACATCGTGGTGGGAATTTGAATGCTGGGTAATTCGACTTGCGAGACTGTGAAAAGTAACATTATTGTAAAGTAAGAAGATGGTTCTTAAACATTGACTGTAGAGCTACAAGCAAGAAAAAAGTCAGACCTGTGAGGCATTGCATGCATATTTGTGAAGTGGAATTCAAAGACAGATTGCAAAGACTGACCGTTAGTAACACAATTTTGGATCAACGCGGTGCAGGTCGTTGCTGCGTAGCTTTCTGAGCCCCCCACAAAAACTGTTGACTCTCGGTTGCCGCTCAGTTTTAAGAGGCGGTTGTGATACCATCACTGGCATTTTGGCTGATAAAGTCGGCCGATTGTTTGATTATGGGTCCACGCCATTGCATAACCATGTGATCATTTGAGATGCAAGACCAACAATCGTTGACGCTCTGTTGACGCTCAATTTCAGGAGTTAGTAGCAATATTGTCACTAGCAATTTTGCCCATAAAGGCGGCTGATACTATGATTATGGGTTGACATCATAGCATAACCATTTGAGTCTGCATGATGCAAGACCAAAAATCGTTGACACTCTGTTGACTCTGATTTTTAGGTGGTAGTAATGATATCCTCACTAGCATTTTTGCCCATAAAGGTGGCCGATAGAATGATTATGGGTTAACACTGTTGCATAGCCATTAGATTATCCAAGATGCAAAACCAAAAATCGTTGACGCTCCATTGACGCTCTGTTGACACTCTGTTGACCCTCATTTTTATGTGGTTGTAGCGATATCCTCACTACCATTCTTGCCCATAAGGGCGGCTAATCTTGTGATTAATGGATAAAGCCATTGCACAGCCCAGTGATTATCCAACATGCAAGACTAAAGATCATTGATGATCGATTGACGCTCATTTCTAGGATGAAGCAACCAGCGTGTCAATTTCTTTTTGCCAATGAAGATGGCCAATACATCTTCTTTCGAAGGAGGTGTCTATGCAGCCCATTGATTGCAGAAGGGGTAAAAGTTGAAATTGTTGATGCTCCATTGACGCTCACCTTAAAGACATACTAAAAGTCATTGGATGCTTAACAATTGTACACATAATGGAGACAGTCAGTCTTGACAGACAATTCATCGTGTCTATGGATAATAATTTTCATCCAACTGCTTCGAGGCCTCCCAGTTGCTGATTCACCACTGTACACAGTATCTGAGCGATGAATGATGTAGGCCCATCGCGTTTTAGGGGTTTTGGCCGGCAATTTCCGGCATATAGATCCATCCACAAGCTTTTGACATACATGGCCCGACTTCCTCACCAATCTGGATCCAGCTCCTTTTCCTCAATTTCCATGACGTACGATAAGCAATTTTCAAAATCTCGACCATGTGCAGCAGGTCTGAGCCGAGAGTTATGCAGTTGGATGAATGGATTCATGCAGCATTGTTGTGACAAACCTGTCGAGACAATTTGATTGATTGAGTCCAGGTCTAAGACGACATGTAGCCTATATAGTAGCCGCCAGCCCTGACCCACAGCCACGTGATGACGTAGTCTACAAAGACTCGGTCGAACACTCCTCGAGGGCGTTATCACGTCCGTCAAACACTTAGCCTTTGAAAAACAGACAGATAACAAACCGAAGACAGAAGACAGAAGCCAAACCATGCCATGCCCTGAGCTCCTCCCAAATGACCATTCTACCACTCATGCCATTGGAGGCGTCAAGCATATGCCTAGTCCTATGCTCAGTAGTCGATTGTGCTGTCGGCTTCCACTGTCTTGTCTTCCAGTCAACCGCTCCTCCGAAGGTGACTCACTGCCCCGATGGAGCGTCATTGATTCCCATACTCTGCTTCTCGGTCCCAATCATGGGTTGTGCTGTCTGTGTCGAAATTGGAGATGCTTCGCTGGGGCGATGTTGACTTCAGCTTGACAAACGAAGTGGAAGTGTTGATCGTAGCCGGTTGTTAAGTTGCAGATGCTCGTGTAGTCGAGTATGTGTCAGTGTCGGTGTCGAATTTGGAGACGCTTCTCAATCACGATTTTATCTTCCGCTCGACAAACGAAGTGGAAGTGTTGATCGTAGCCGGTTTCGTGTCGGATGCTGGTGTAGTTGAGTACGTGTTGGTGTTGGTGTTGGTGTTGGTGTTGGTGTCGTGTCGAAATTGGAGACGCTTCTCCATAGCTGCAATTCGAATTGGAGATGCTTCTCCGTAAGTCGCTCTTCCTTGGTTGGCCCTAGGTAACTCATTCCCATATATTGTGGATCCCGTACTCAGCCTCCCGGGTGGAGGACGGGTTGTTGTCATTGAAGGTTTAGGGTGAAGGTGCACACTGTACAGCTAACAAAGCTTCCTCGTCCTCATAGTGGAGGAGTCCACAGACTTCGTGGATTCATGGCCACACTTGCCACCGCTGGTCTCCCGGGTTGCCCAAATCTTATACCGAGCGCACTGTAGCGAACCAACCACCGCGCTCCCCAGGGGTTTTGATCTGCCGACATCTCCCGAGTATCCGTGGTCCATTACCCGTGCACTTCTCATAGATTATCCAAATACCATACTGTATGTCGATCTGCTTGGCTGGCAGCCGGTTGAGCTGGTACGAATATGTTTCGAACACATCCTGATGATGCTGATGTTGACCGGAACTCCGTCGAGGGTGTTGACCCGAGCTCCTCGGAGGGTGTTGACACGATGTTGACCCAAACTACTGCGAAACTGCTATCCGGACTCATCCCAAACTTGTCCTGTCAACGTATTGTTCAGTTGCCGTAATCTCGCTTACCCGTAGAACTTAACACTGCGGCCATCTCAGCCATCGCAGCCCGCTAAACGGTTGAGTGTGAGATTTCGTCGAGAGGAGTAATCTGAGTTCTTTGCATCATGGAATCGTTGTCCTGAGTCCGTAGGGTGTCCTGATCCCGGATGCATTTGCAACACATCCGGAACCCTGCAGCCACACTCGTATGAATCTTCGCGATTCGACTGTTATCCCTGGATAGTAGTTGAAAATGGTATCCGAATCGTGGTCGCGCCCGGGCTCATAACCTGTTGTGACAAACCTGCCGAGACAATCGATTTGATTCAGTCTTAGTCCAAGATGACACATAGCCTATATAGTAGCCGCCAGCCCTAACCCACAGCCACGTGAAAACGTACTCTACAGGACCTCGGCCTAACGAGCATGATGGCTGTCATTCATCCGGTTATGTGTTGCGCATTGACCACTCCATCTACGACTTGTGTGACATCACTGACTTTACTTTTGTTAGTAAATTTCATCTTAAATTTAGGTTTTCCTTTTACACTTAACCGCAATAGGTAGGATGATATCCACTTTGTTGGTCATCTATCAACTTGATTTGGAGTTTAAAACATTCGCATGGCACGTACGACCCTCACACATGCACTGATGAATTATCATATCTCACAATTTCGTCACTGAAACGCATCAAACGGTGACACCTAGCAAAATAGGTACCCAAATCGCTTTTCAACGAGATACTTCATCAACTCTAGCTATTTGGCTATCTTTTCCTCTGGCCACGTAGGAGCCGTTACCATTTCTTTGTCCCAATCTGGTTTCTGTATGGTGATATGCTAGGGATGCTATATGAAGGGGTTAAAGCTAACGGGTTCAACAGGGCTCAAGTTCTTGTTCGGTTACGAATCAGGCGCCGCATCGGGCAGGAGAGACGCGATGCATTTGTATGACTGTGGTTCCTCGGAACCCGACATCATTTGACTACTTCCTGGTCGAGGAGTTCCTCGCCTCATTGCAGATAGTCCTGGGACAATATCACGAGTCTGCATAAGATCTCCATCTGTGTCAGTGATGGTGTGGCTGCAGTCACATCTGGTTGGAGATTGACAATGACCGAAACCCTCAATTCTACCGTTCCATGCCTCCTACCTCTCACGGGAGTAATCGGCTGCGTCCCCTCATCCCGGTCGCGTCAATTCATCAAGCCTCATCTTCTCGTGAAGATATTTCTCCACCTGTTGCTGTAATGATTTGTAGATTGAGCCCGTTACCCAGCTGGGTTCGTCATCTTCGCTCAGGTTACCCAGCTCTGTATCATCTTTATCATCTACCTTGTCTTCCCCATCATCCTCATCATCACACCATGCAAGATTGCTCAGACTGTCTCCGATAGCATACAACATCTCCTCAAACATTTATTGAGGCTTTGTGGTTGTCAATCCCACCTTTTCAGCATTTCTCATATCTTCCTGCTGTTGCATCATTGCTCTCTCTGTGGATTGATCTTACTTTCTTGCCACGGCGGTCTCTCTATCCATATAATCCTCAATGCATTTCTCTCTCTCATCATTGCTCGAAAAGTGCTTTTGTCGTCTTTTCTTTGCCGAAAGCTACCTTTTAGATTGTATGCTGTGCAATGCTCCCAATGCTCGGCCCCTGTCTGCCTCCAAGCCGCTCTCACCTTCCCTTGCTTGATGACGTCACCATGTAGATAGGTTGGTCGATTCAATGTATTTCCCCACCGGAAGTGGTGAAAGGTTCTTTTCTGGAGCATTGACCTTTGTATCCTGAGTTGACTTTTTTGTTGGGCAAGTTGTTGGATGTTTCAAGATATGGACCACATGCAGGCAAGCTGTGTCATTTATGTCAAGGTTGGTACATTTGATCAACTTGAACAAAGCAAAATCTGCGTTTTGACTGTCACTTCATTGAGGATAGTAAGACTAACCATATAACGTGACTTGGTGGGTAGCGCCTGTTTCATGTAAGATCCCGGGGATGTCTTCAGACGAACATCACCAGACTTCCTTTCCGTCGAACAATGTCCATTTTATATCTATCAAACATGAGATTTCAGCTGTTGTTCACCACAATGTATCCCTGTAAACCAACAAACATTATTGGAGCAGCTTACTGCAAATCACAGGCAGGTTAGAAAGCTCTGCAACCTGTAGCTATACACTGTAGGATTCCTCTTGGTCAGAACCTGCAAGTTGGCTGCCACTCATTCCATTTTGACTTGAAGCTAACTATGGATTCCTCAAGACTTCCCACTTCTTTTCCTTATTATCTTCCTCACCTTTTCCACAACAGCAAGTCATGGCTCCACAAACACCTCAGCCAGCTGCAAGTGCATCCGAATCGAGCCAAATGACGGGTGCTTCATCCGATGCGCCACCTGCTGAGAGGCAGCAGCAATGCAGACACAATTTAGTCCACTGCAAGGCTGCAAATGCAGCCACCGAAAATCTGACCCAGGATGCGCAGTTAATAATCGTCCATACAACAGGAAGCGGGAAGATTATAAAGCGGCATGCATCCAGATGTCAGTGTATCCATATCGTGGTAGATGGCCATTAACTAACAATATAATGTAAAGCTGGTATGCATACAGAGCTACGTGACCAATTCATCGCTGCCTGTACTGGGAAACCTCCATGGTTGACCAGCGCATTCGTCTACACAGTTCACATAATCGAACATCATGGTGTTTTCACTTCTCATATTGTTAGGGATGAATTTTCTGACCAGCATCCCCGACAGTCGACTAAACAGAATTTAAAGACTGTAGAGGAGACTCTGGAGTCGCATCTGGTTTAGGTAATAGCCAAATCTCACATTTAAAAGCAGCAACCAATTTCTTGTAGGTTTTCAACATGTCTGCAACTGTGGTAAGGCAAAGAGGTCAGGTACAGCTAGAATAGTCCGACATGCTCCTTGCATTGAATATGACCGAAATGGCCAAAGGAGGGTTTTCACATGCCGCTATGAGGGAGACGCAACACACAATGAAGAAACCGTATGCCGAAGTCCGAGAAGAGATGCAGTGGGCAGTTGAGTCTCCTGCAAAGCAGAAGGTGAAGGCTGCTATGAAAAGAAGCCCGGCAATAGTTCGTGAAAATCAGACTGATGGCTGCCTTCCTTTCCGAAATAGTGCAGCAAAGAATCTGCAGACACGCTGTAGGCGCAAAGAAACGGCTGCACCTCCTCCAGAACTAGCGCTTCCGCCACCTGGAACGCCACCTGTGCCGGCTGCTAAAAATGAAAGAGCTCAAAGTTACGAAATTGAAGGTGTGCCACCCGGATATGTATATATACGTACTCCTCTTCCCAACGCTCAATTTTTTAATCTTGATGCATACTCCAAGAATCGCAAGCGGGATAAAGATTCCATTCCGGATTTGCTGACTGATGAAAGAACATCCACTGTTTAGTACACTATCTGCCGCGTGGTGATGCAGCTGACATCCATTTTGCAGATGAGAGCAGCCAATTTCGCGAACCTTACAGTGATGACAAGCATTGATCGAAAGGAATGGGATTTTTAAGTATTATTATTATCTACAATTAGTCAACACTTTAGAGTATATTTTAAAGGATATATTTATACGCATAATTGAAGAAAAATGTAGTGATAAAGTAAAAGCAAATGAAGACAATCGAATGGCTGTTTGGCCAATAAAGGTGGTGAGTACTATGATTATGTATAACAATGACCAAATCACTTGTTAATTTCCTGACTTACAAGACACAAAATCATTGACACGCTATTGACAATCATCTATAGAATGTATGAGCGATGTCGTAGTGGGCGTCTTTGCCCATTAAGGTGGCAAATACAGTCAATACCCATTATAATGACCAAGTCTCTGATTAATTACCTGACTTCCAAGACCAAACATTCTTGACACTCTGTGGATGCTCATTTTCAGAATCGTGCAGTGAGCGTGACACTTTCTCTTTTTTCAGGATGAGGCAGGGCACATATAACTCTTGTTGTTGATTATAAAGGCAGCCAATGCGTCCAAAGAAGACAATGACATACCAACATCAATATTTTGTGATGAGCAGTAGGATATCTGAATGCGACCATAAATAGAAAACCCGATAACCAGAACCAAAGATTGGAACCGACGGGTCTACCACTACCCAGCAAAACACGTTGGTCGATGGGTACGGGTCCAGGATGGGCCCACTGCGAAGCAGCAGGTCGGGTTTTTGGATGGTTCTGGTCCCGAACCGATCCATTTTTGCTTTCCTAACCTGGACTGCTGGCGCGTTACCCGGACCCATTGCGAACACTATCTTGGACAATGAAATAGATGTACGGTCATCACTCTGATGTGAGGAGTAGTATCGATTAGCGCACTGGTGGGTCAAGCATGACTTGAGCAGAGCTGCTGTCGATGAGCTGTCCAGGATCCCTCCGATGACAACCATCAGCCACTACACTTCGTCCCACACTGTATTCAAAAGGTCAAACAAAATGTCCCACGCAATGGGCATCGACTCTTGGAAATCAGGGAAGGTCTGTTTTAAATGTTTGGCGAATTCAAACGACATTTTCGATGACGATTACTCAAGGTTCATGTACTGCAACCCTTTTGAATGCGTTGACTTCCTCATGCAACAGCCTGTGTTCATGGAACATATGTCGTATGCTACAGCAAAGGAATTCAATGATGCTGAAGACCGTATCAACTCAGAGGTGAAATGAAGCAACTGGTGGTTCAATGAACAGGTACGTTAGATGAATTTCATCATAACTATGATGATTTTTACCATTTCAATAGCTATGGCGGTTGTGTGGGGCTACGATGGTCAAGTGATTCCGCAGGTCAGACCACACACATCTTACAAACTATTCGGGCGAAAAAAAGAAATGGCCAGTATATTAGAGTCTCGGAAACATGGACTGAACAATTAGATCAAAGACTTTGAATCTTGCAAGTATTGTTGTCACCCGACCTGCTTCCCATTCCTCCGAAATATCACTTTAAACGAGATGGAAACACAACTGCCATGAAGAAACAACAAATCCACCATGCAGAGGATTTAAGGAAGGTTTCCAAGCCAATTTTTTGCCCTCTCGACACTGTTTTCATCACTGGAACACTTCTGCTTTGTGCTGACAGTGGGTTGCGGCAATGTTATCCTGTCATCTGTGCATGGACGGCTGCCAACTTCGATATCATTCACTGGCACTCGAACAAGCATCCCCATTGCCCAATGTGCGAAGCACTGACATCATCGTTTGGAGAAGGGCATCCAGTGTCATGGCAATTGAGAGAGTATCGCGTATACTTCCAAAACATGATAAACGTAACTCTGGGAGACGAGACAGAAGGACCGAAAGTAAGACAATAACTGGAAGATCGAGCAGTTCGAACCCCTGAAGAGGTCTTCAAGAATATGAAATGCATCTCCCGGACCACAATGATTGTACCCAATATCCTTCATACCATATATCTCTGTGGGCTAAAGCATGTGATGAACTGGGTAATGTCCTTCGGGGACTAACATTCCAGGATCGACAAATTCCACCATCTCTGGGCAATGATACCTGCTTATCCAGGCTTCGCTCGATTCAACAAGCCATATGGCCAGGTGACCCAATGGAGTGGCAAGGAGGTGAAAGCCCTCTGGCACATGATTGTTCGAGTTTTCGTGGCAACTCTTTTCAACTTGTCAGCAAGCCAAAGTATTTCCTTCTCAGAAGCCCTGTTGTGCATCAAGAACTAAGGGTACTTTCACCTTATGGAAGGGTACCGGTACCATACAGAAGCCACAATTGAGTACATGGAGAATCATCTCGAGGACTCTCATTGTCAGATGGATGTTTTCAGTCGATTCCGCGCCAGTAAATGTACAATGAAGGTTGCAGAAGCGATGAAAGCGCAGATTACTTTGGACAAACAGTAGGAACGGGAGAGTGAGCACGCTTAGAACAAGCTTTCTGCGGCTACAAAGCGCTTTTGAGTTGATGAAGATAAAATGCTGATCGAGTGAGAATTTCCACAACATCTTGTCAACAAATCATATTTCAACTTTGTGAAGATGCAGCTCCTGAACCACTTCTCTGACCATATCCGCCAGCTTGGTAACCTCTCATATGCAAGCTCTGAACTCCCTGGAAGAGCGATGATGGATCTAAACAAGTGTACCGACAAATGAATCATCATGATGCTGCATTCCAGATTTTGCGAATGAAAGCCCGAAAGGAGGTGTTTCAGTATCCAGCTGAATGCACACACTGCAATACAACATAGCAACGATGAAATGCCTCTAACAAAAGCTCCTATTAAACGAATGATGAACAACCTGCAACCTGAAATCATGACACTTGATGACTTGGCCGAGTGGTGTGCAATGCCAGAAGAGGAGCTACCAAATCACATCGCTCGCAGTTGCCGGAGATTTGCCGCCTGCAAAGACTACTTCGATCACAATCAGTGTTTCAGTCACCTCAATCATGCAAAATACATTAAGTACATCACAAGAGCAATTCCGGTGACGTCTTTTCAATGCGACCAGCAGGCAGTTTATATGGTTCGTATCAGTCGGTCCACAAGGTGGAGAAAGCATAAGCCACCCACAACTGGTACAGTGCTTCTCTGGATGGGGAGGAGTCTGGATAGCCGCCTGAGGTCGACTGCTGGATCCATTCCCGCAGAGTTAAAGTGTCATTTAGTTGTTGAGCATGCTGAATTGAGCATTGATGGGCTTCTTGGCTTGGTTCAGATGTTTGCAACAGCACTGATATGTCAGACTGCTGGTATTGTGATTGTGGAGGAGAGATATCAACCTCCAATCCAACCCTTGAATGATGGAAGCTACCGTCATAACCCTCTTTTCGGAGTCGGAACCACTTATATCGTCCCTGTACCCATGATCCAAGGGGCTGTACACCTTCTCTTGCAGACGCCGCAGCCAGACAGCATGTAGTGGTTCTTGAGCAATGCAATTGACTTCAATCCTTTCAATTTGTTTTACATGTAAAATTATTCGATTTAATGCTTGAAGTAATAATTGCAGTGACATATAGTAATCCGATGAGTGTTTACTCTGAATTTTTGTTATGGGAGTTGTGCAAGCTTGTGTATAATTGATGTCTCAAGGGATTAAATAGTTAAGAATATTCCTGAAATCCATGGAACAGTTCAAAAAACTGTTGAGTTGATTAAAATGTAGAGAACCAATGTGAAAGAAACAGGTGCAGTAAATTAGCTTAAATGACTGAACAAGTTTTTGAAATGTCACGATGACGTGATCACATCATTGAACGCTTCGAAGTATTGTGGAAGATTGGAAATCAGTTGCTCCCATTATTTGTGGGGCATGTGGAGAAGGATCGGTGGGTGGTGTCCATTTTCGGAAACCAATTTCGCATTTTGCTGATGTGCAGCTAGGCATCAGGAGGCAAAGATTTACCAGATGGTATGTAACATATATCTAGGCGTATGGTAGAAACTATTTACCTGATGATATATATTATGTATATAACTATTAAGTAGAAATAATTTACCTAATATAAAATACTAGTAGTGCTAATTGCACCTAGTAGCATCAATAGTATTAAGTATTATCTAAGTCACTATACTTGATTGTTAACCTTTTCTTGAATATTAGAGGAAATTGGAAGAGAAACAAGTAAGTAGAAGAGTATCTTGTAAACTATATCGGGAAAAAGTTATTCTGCAATGAGTAATTTGCCACAAGCTCTATACCTGCGGTAGCCTCGAGTAACAATCACTAAAGCTGATAATCGAAATTAGGCCCAAGCTGTCATACATAATATGCATAATAAATGTGTAATACATAGTAACCCTATGGTAGTAGTGCTACCTTACCCCTTAAATTTGATATACTAAATAAGTAGTCTTGGGGCAATAGTGAAAGTGTTTGGGCAAGACATAATGTAATCAAATATACTAGATTTGCACTATCAGTTATTTTGCCGAGGCTTCATATGCAATTTCACTGTCAGGTCAGAACTCACTGTAGGCTGTCAGCATAGTCTCAATAATCTTGTCTGAGGTTTAGCATGTTATCACCCTGGTCTTGTCAGAGCCTAGTGTCAGCTGCTAGAAAACACAAATATAGCTTCCCTAATCAGATTAGTGGCTTCTCATGCTATCTCCCTAGTCTTGTCAGAGTTTGCTGTCAGCTGTCAGAGTCTGCAAGTATAGTCATTATGATTCTGCCAGTGGTTTCTCATACTCTTTCACAGGTCTTGTCACAGCCCAGTATCAGATGTATGAGTTTACATGTAGAGTTGTTGTGATCCTGTCAGAGGCCTCTCATGGTGTCGTCTAGATCAAGTCAAGTCTTATGGTTGGTTATTTGAATCTGTACATATATTCCACTGATTGCCATTCTTATTGTGATTGTAGAACAATTTATATATATAATGAATATGGTCAGTTTTCCATTGATTGAATTCAATTATTAATCTATCAAACTCGTATAAATTATATACATGATCAGTGATACAGTCTTATTATTGATTACTGTATTTGGAATTCAATATGTGGTAGCAGGTGCCTTTCAATCTCCACCATTGATCTTGTAGATTCTCTTGACATGGATAGCCAAAAGCTGTTTTTTGCATCTCTGGCAGGATACTTTCCCTTTGTTGGAATAGATTACTATACACAACTACTAAAATGTCAGATAAGTGTATCCAAAATGGTGTTCTGCAAACCCATATATGTATTGACTTTAAGTATGATACAGAGGTAACTGTCACCAGCCGAGTTGTTTCTGGAATAATTTACTGTAGTTGAACCAAGAAACACCCAGTTTGGTGGTAGCTTGTCTGTGAGGTGGGATATATATTATTGGCGAAAGTGACAATTGACTACAGACTGCACTATACCTACATGTTCACTTGCACAGCTCATAGCACACTTCATGAAAACCTCTGCATGATACACAGCATGTAGTGATCTATAGTTAGTTAATAGACATCTTCGCATGGGACAATAAGACGTTATATGGCTGGCCTGAAACAACTCTGACCCGGTCTTGAATATGGCATCGTGGATAGCTTCCGCACTACCATAACCGATCCTTACTATGGCTTTTACCACTGTGTCACAGTTGCCTACCCCAGATTATGGTACCATAGAATATATTTGTACCATTATGGGATTGTTATGGAAGTGCTATGAGAGGGTTACCATATATCACTGTGTGTGATAACTGTTTACAGAATGAAGGATATTTCTCATACTGTATACCGTTTCATCAATCCCTTTTTCATAAATTGCTACCATCACCATCATCACCACTGCCATCACCTCCACCACCATCACTATCACCACCATTGGTCATTTTAATATTATATCATACCTCCATGAGCTATATTGAATCTGTCCCTGCGAACTCCCAGCAAAGCCAGATCAGCTACTACATGCCATGCCAGATCCACTATGACTGGCGAAGCAAAATCCACTGCTAGATGTGAAGCCAGATCCACCACTACCACCTTGCTTCCAGTGAAGCCAGATCTAAAGCCATATGCGAGCTCTTTGCGAGTCTAGATTCTCTGCTACCAGAGAAGCTACATCCACCCCTACCAGTGTGCATCCACCCAGTCCAGATCAACTGCTAAGAGCAAAGCCAGTTTCACCCCTACCAGCAAAGCTGGATACACTGCTACCAGATTGCTCCCAGTGAAGCCAGATCAAAAGCTTCTTTCCACTTCATTGCAAGTCCGGATTCCCTGGTACCAGTGAAGCTACATCCAACCCTACGAGCGTGCTTCCAGCAAGTCCAGAACCACTGCAACCAGCAAAGCCAGTGTCACACCTACCAGTGAAGCTAGTGTCATCACTACCAGTGAAGCTGGATCCACCGCTACCAGCTTGCTCCTAGGGAAGCCTGATCCAAAACCTCTTGCAAGCTCATAGTGAGTACAGATTCTCTGCTACCAGCGAAGCCACATCTACTCCTACCAGTGTGTTTCCCATAAGTTCAGATCCACTGCTACCAGAGAATCCAGTGTCATTCCCACCAGTGAAGCCAGTGTCACCCCAATCTGCACAGCCAGTTCCACCCGTACCAGCGTCATCCCAGCGATGCCAGATTCACAGCTTCTTCATAGTGAGGCCGGATTATCTGGTACCAGCAAAGCCACATCCATGCCAACAAGCATGCTTCCAGCAAGTCCGGTTCCACTGCTCACAGCAAAGCCAGAGACACCCTTACTTACACAGCCACATCCATTGCTAACAGCGAAGCAAGAATTTCAGAGAGGTGCAAGTGTCGGGCAAAGCTTTGGTGTTACCATGACCAATATTTGCTGTGGCCGTCAGTACGGTACTACTACGCGATACTGATATTACCACTGTGCCACAGTACATTATGGGTTTGAGATGGTGAGTTACATTATTTGATAGTAAGTTTGCATATAGTTTTAGTGTTTGCAAGACATTATGACATCATGTCTATGAGAACCTCAACTTATGGATATGATTATTAATACAGATTTGGATACCAACAAGTAGGTGTTCACATACACCAACAATAGGTCACAATCATGTGTTATATCAGAGCAATAATGTCATTAATCAAGATATATGTTTCTTTATTGATGTAGTATTCATTTAGCTAACTATATACAACGTTTGACTCTTTCACCACTCACACAATAGCATTTGGCACTCCAGCAAAGCAACCTTGAATGTCAACTCTATATAACATGATTGAAGATCACTGTTGAAAACAGAAATCATGTTGGGTGTGAGAGTAGCAGACACTAGACACATGTTGATCAACTAATGGCAATGTGTACATACCAAAGATGATTGGGTTTGACTTGTGTATCAGCAGTCTGTGACATTGCTGAGATGATCGATATCCTTCTCATGAGATTGGTACTGCAACAACTCCCTGGGATGCATTCCCACTCTACTGTGACAAGTGCAGCACTGATATGGTCTCTGACAATTGTGGTCTGATTAATGTGACTCTGACAAGTGTGGCTCTGACATATCCCTGATAATCCCAGCTATGAAAGTGCGTTTTGACATAGTCTCTGACAATTCTGGCTCTGATAAATGTGGCCCTGACATGTGTGGCTCTAACAAGTGCAGCATTGACAGTGTCTCTGACATAGTCTCTGACAATCCCAGCTCTGATAAACCAGGCTCTGACAAGTGAGCTCTGACATGATCTGACAATCCAGGCTGCGATAAATGAATTCTGGCTCTGTGAAATGTAGCCCTGGCTACTGTGGCGGAGACAAATATGGCTCAGACAAGTGTGGCTCAGACAAGTGCAGCTCTGACATGGTCCCTAACATGGTCTCTGACATGGTCTCTGACAATCCTGGCTCTGATAAACATAGCTCTGACAAGTATGTTCTGACATAATCTGACAATCCCGGCTGCAATGAATCTGACTGACAAGTGCGACTCTGGCATGGACTCTGACACTGGTCGCCTCAGACAAGGTGCCGAGGGCGGGACTGGATACGAGGCATCTCTGTTGAGATCAGCATATCGGATTGATCTAGTATACCATGTTACATGGTTCTAAACATATGTACTGGTCCATTAGGTATTGGTAGTCTTCACCGTTCAGAATAAGTTGCATGGGTGTCAGAAACAAACAACCAGCTACAATGCATCATACTCATTACAGCACATCTCAACAGAATATCATTCAATTGTATCTGTTTGGCATCGCAAATGATAGTAGCTCCAAATCCTCTATCATCAATAGTTGATGATATAGCATCCGCCATATTACACTCCCATTAGGGTTGGCATCCCCTGTGTTGATTATAATGCTGAAATGAAATGTGGATAACAGTTTGGCAGGGCACAATTCTTGTTGACCTTCCTAATTACTATTTCATGGTGATAGATATCCTTGAATGAAAATATTGTTGAATTGATTGTCTTGTCTGTGCCACTTCTCCATATACCTTACATTATGAACTACAACTGCATCTCAATTATTGTACTGCTGTATACTGACTGTGATGCCATATGCTTGGTATATCTTCTGACTGAGAATCCCCAATGCATGAGATGGAGATGTCCATAGGTCTAGACTGGTACTGGTATCCACTTGGAATGTTGAACAATAGGATGTCAGAGTATCAATATACTCTAATATGCTGACACCTTCTGGAAATGTCAGAGTTGCAATCATATTGTGTTTGCTCATTACTCTGTTGATGCAAGGTATCAAACTTGGTGATAATTTGTCAGATGTCAGAGAATCCCCCACAAGAAGCTTTCTGCATATATCTGCCTTCAGGAAGAGGCGATCTGAATCAATGATCTGGAGTAGAATACTAACTTTCAACTTGACATCAAATAGGCACATTTTCCATTGCAACATTTGCGGAATATAGTTAACATTGTTGAAAGAATGATAGCTATCTTTGATGAGGTTTCTGTGAGCGGTTTTGGACATTTCGGTGTTACTGTAATTGGCAGAGCTGATTTTCCAAGTATATTCGATATAGTGGAGAAGGCAATCAATTTTGAAGATCTTGCTCAAACTGTGACTTCTGCGGTATGGTAGAATGCGGTGAATGTGGCTGCTGATGCCACTAAGCACATCCAGTAGGTATTTGAGTGTGGTTTTGATGTGGGGGTGGTACCTGGCATTCAATATGAAGTTGGTGACAGATATGGTGAACATACAGTGGTCAGGATACTGTTTAAGAAGAGGGTGATGTACTGCAACCCAAACTGTCAGCATGTCCTTGTACTCGGCACCGGTCCAGTGTTTTACATGGGTAAGTTTGTCTTCAAACTGGCAAATATTAGAAAAGTGAGGAATTTTAGAAAATTGTTTATCTGTCAGATCCAAACCCATTTCTTGGCCATAAATACCTTTCAGAAAACCAACAATCCATTCCCAGGTGTGATCGGTAAATACATCTTTCAGTAGCTAGTGCAACCAGGCAATATTGAGGCAACTATATATATTACACCCTGTATAAGCATCGGTGAAATTTGGACAGTCAGTACACATCCATAGCCCCCACCTCCTCAGCAGCCGTTGTTAACATATAAATGTATCGTTATGGATGGCAGCTACTGGACCTGCAGGCGAAGCCGGGTATGTCATCTGGACATATCTCCCATAGATGGTACCAATTATTTTTCACCAGTTATTGTGTACTGCTCTGGGTAGTTTGCAAAGAACGTCGCATTTTGGGGATATGCGTATCATGCGCCACAGTCTGCACAGAGAACTGTGATTCCGCTCTTCGATGGCTCGTCCAGAGTGCTCAATATTGTTCGAACCAATTCATGGTATGCAAATCATGTGGTGTGAGTTTTTGGTTTGTATGGACATTTCAGTAAAAGACAAATCAGTATTCATCTGTTCGTCTTAACTGATCATCTCTTAACCTTAGAGAGGTTGCCAATACTGAGATAAACAGGCCAAGCCATTGTGTTGCCACCTAGTGTAGGCAGCATAGTTATGTCAGTACTGAGTATAATGGGGACAACTGTTAATCCATCTGGCAACGATTCCTAGGATGTGTTAGCAATGAGTAATAAGGTCCTAATATCTAGAGAAATCTGGTCAACACTGGAGCTGATACTCTTGACATGCTACCCACTCTGACAACATGAAATTCTGACACACTCTCTCATCCACTATGACTCTGATGCTCTCTGACACATTCTCTCTGACATGTTCGCTCTGATACGTTTTCTCTTACATCATCCCTCTGATCTGTTCTCTCTGATACGTTTTCTCCTACATGCTCTCTCTAACATGCTCTCTCTGACACGCTCTCTCTGATATGATCTCTCCGACATGCTTTCTCTGACACTCTAACTCACCCAAACAATTTAAAAATCTGACAAGAAACAATCTCTCTGACAATGCAAGAAAACTTGCCTGCATTTTCCATCACCAATCTGCAGTCCACATCTCCGCATCTATATGTTTACCACTGGAATCCATTTGTTTGACCAGTGCATACCAGAGATGGTTCTGAAAAAGGGAATGTCCTAGGCTATATCGTACAGCTGTAATAGGGTGCTGTTACCAGCATGGTGTAAGTTTTCTTTCAATATTACCAGAACTGTTCTTCCATTCACATACAAGTCAGTTCATTTCTTCCATGTCTGTAATGAGTTGATAGAGCTGGTCAGGGTTCTTGGCATTGGAGTTGGGCACAATAAGGCTTCATTTGAGGATGATGTTGAGTTGCATTTTACCTAGATTGGTATCCACAATAGAATAACAAAGTTGCCAGTGTTGGGGTGTAGCAATTGGAGCAAGGGGGTCCAAGTCATCATCCTAAAGAGATAGAACTCGTACAGTGTCATCGATTAGGGCTCCTTTGCTGAGGAATATCTCTGTCTCAAATGGCTGGCTTTGTGTATTATTGTCATTGAACTGGGGAATATCATCTGCGACTTCATAGTCTAGCCCATCTGACGTGGAAAGATTGCTAGAATTTGGGTGAAGACATGCATGTGTTGAACAGCGGTGATTAGTAAGACCGCTTTGTCTGGAAAAGACCCTGCCGCATGAAGTGTCAATTAAGGACAATATAGTTGACGGTACAAACTTACTGATCGAGTGCCCCTTGGACATTGACCGTAGTGAGGCTCCTATCACATAACCCGAATCTGTGTATGCAGCCTAAGCTAAACACACTTAGATGCGAGTAGTGGTAGCAATGGGTCCGGGTGACCCGCCAGTTGTCCAGGTTGGACCGGAAAAACGGTTTGGTTCAGTTCCAGACCTGTTCAAAAACCCAACCAACTTTGTCTTTGCGGGGTTGTTACCTGGACCAGACATACACCCACGGTTTTTTGGCCAGATTGGACTTGGACCACAGTTCCATTTTGCTGTTCCTGCAACTTTGGCTCCGATTGAGTATCTGAGTTCTGTTTGTGTCATGACATGATCAATACGTAGATTGTGCAGTTATAGCCGCTCGTTAACCTCCCGCTTTCAGATTTGCGATCAGACCAATATTCGCTGAATCGCTGAGTAATCGAGCGAAATATTATGCAACCTTGGGAGGGTTTCATTAGCGACTCAACGAATGTTCATCGGATCGCAAATCTGAAAACGGGATGTGAAAGAGCAGCTAAAACTTCACAATCTGCATATTGATCATGTTACGATCTGATCAGAACTCAAATACTTAATTGGAGCCAAAGTTGTGACATTGGAATGCCAGTTTGTAGGTGGTGAAACTGGCCCAATTGCAACGGTCCGGGTTTTCGTGTGGTAAAACCCATGGCAACTGTTCGGGTCCAGTTCCAACCCTAACCCAGAACCGTTCCAGCAGGTTGGAACCATTGCTAACACTAGATGCTAGTATAGCCTCATGATATTGTTGTATCACACACTATCTTCAGGCTTTGTTTGTTTGTAATCATTTTGCATTCACCCCGAAGAGGTGCCCAGCTAAGTTACCATAAGCCGGCCGACCACTGGTGGTCATGGCATTTAATTAACATTTTTATCCCTGTCCATCGGAAACTTCCTGTCCATCCTTCGGCTAAGCTATGGCCAAACTAGCTCACATAGCACCTACTTCTGACTCAGGCAAAGTCGTTCCCTCCCACTTCCCGCTACCCGGTGGAGGGCACAAGGCCATTGAAACTCCCCCTAGCACACCCCCATTACTAATCTCTTGTATGCTCGACCTGTGGTGAGTTTGACACAGGGAACTCGGTTCGTGCGACATCAACCTGCATTTCCAGGGAGTCTGCTTTCGGCTGCATCGATGCAGTGTGACATCAACTTGTTCGGTAAAAGGAGTCTGCTCGGGTGGGGGGAGTGGCGGGATTCGAACCCGTAATGAACACCATAGTGGTGGCAAGACCATACCACTACACTAGGGGGCCACTCCCACTATCTTCAGGCTTGCAGTGTACTATATGTAACCATTGTGTGTTTCTTTGTGTGGAATGCTGGGAAGTTCTGCTTCTAAGCACCATTTTTGACTTCCCTAAATGGAACGGTATGAGTTGATGTTTCTGCTGTACCATAAGGTCGCGTATGCCTGTGTTCAGCCTCAGAGGTATACTGATGGTAAATAAAAGAATACGGTTGCAATCATGGATGCGAGTGATGGTAGACCTAGATTCATATGTAAGAATATCACTAGAGATCTAAGGCTGGTGGCTATCTGACTATATAGAATGGCGATTACCCAGCCCAGGTCACGTGCCACCATGATATTATCCCCCTCTTTAGCTGCAGACATCCCGCGCTGCCACAGCCTGTATACATGAAGAGGAAAGTGTAACAGCAGCACATGACTTGGGGCTGGGTAATGGCCATTCCATATAGTCAGCTTGCCAGGAGCCTTGGATCTTTAGTGGTAATCATTCTATACATCTACACCGAATGTCACTTGCATCCACGTTTCCAACCGTATTCCAATGATTACCACACGTATGCCTATGAGGCCAAACGCTGCCGTACATGACCTTGCACAATTATCACTGTTCAGTAAATGAATATGTTTCGCTCACGAGATTTCGCGAGTTTACCCCTTTTCCAATGTGCGACACCATTGTGTCAACAATTCAGAATACTGCCCTCCAAACAAGATGTGGAAGCATCATTACTGCAAAGCACGGAGCATTGATCATTCCATTGTTCAGTGGAGCCACCCGACAGCAGCGGAGTAGTGTTCAGAGACCAATTGCCCAACGAAGCGCATTGCCGGCCATAACCCCAATCATCACGATTTGCCAGACATGACTGTTCCACCTTGCCAACAACAGAAATCTCACATGATCAACCTGATCGAGTTCGAATACCATCCCTATGAGTCCATCGACTGCGATCATCACCCAGTGAACTGACAATTGACGGAGTGATCTTACGCCTGAAAACGGCCTTATCAAAAAGCAAGGGCAAAGTCAAGAGACGGATTACATATCAGCACAGTTACGACTACATTCCTTCCACCCGAGTGAAATGCTCATACCTGAATTGCATTGTACTGTAGGTGGACGACTCTGGTCATGTTAAGGTGCGGCTCTGTCACATTAGGTGCGGCTCTGTGTCATTAGTACGGCTCTGCGGGAGACTTGCGTATTTGTCAGTTCTTGCGAGATGTCAGCTCGATCATCAATAACATTCACTTCTATACGTACGGAGAGGCTATTTGCCCACATTGGTAGCAACACTCGACTTCTGACGGCGTCATAAGCATCAGAAGCGATCGAAACACAACGCACGATGGCGGATTCACTTGGTTTATCTTCAAACCAGTGGACTGCCGGCGGCTTGGAGACATCGCAGGAGTCTTCCGACTCCACGGCTCTTCCTGCTACGCATGGCATGCAAGACACGCATGATGTCAGTTTTACCAACAAAATCCACAAAGGCGAGTCAATTAGGTTTCGCAGCAGGTTTAAGACTTCAACCACCACGGGCTTCCAACCTACAGAACTTCGCACAACAGAATACATCACAAACCGAATGAAGATCATCGACGACGGCCCTGGGGTCTTGTCTGACCCAGCAATCAACTGGATCAGGGCTACGGAGGATGTCCAATTGGGGATCATTGATGCTAACCTATCCGAGAGCCTTGAACAAGCCGAGGAATTCGGTAAGATTTGCGACCTCAACGAGAGCTTGGCCGCTATAGTCAAGGACTTGGAGGCGACTGAGCCCGTCCGAGATGGCCCGAGTAGAGAATTAGCGGCCGCTCAGTGGGAAATTGCGGAGTTGGAGAAAGAGCTTCAGATCGAGAAACGTTGATCTGCCATGTTGGAGAGACGGCTCGACAAGTGCAAGTCGGAGCCGGAGACAACGGAGCAGACAGACATCGCACAGCTCTGGCTGGAGAAGGACATGCTGCTGCACGAAGACAAAAATCTCTCGTGAGAGAAGAGTAGCCTGGAATCCAGATTGAGAGGGTTCGAACGCGTCATTCAACGACTGACGACTAACCAAGTACATGCGACGCTGGCGCCGAACACCACCCAACCGCCTCCAGGCCTAGTCGGGATCCGTGGCTCCTCTGAACCGACCTCTGGCCTATTCGGGATCTATCGCTCCGCCGAGCCAACCCCTGGCTCGTCTGGAAGCCGTGGCTTCTCTGTCAAGTCATCTAACCTTCCGACGTATGAGGCCAAACGAACCTTGGACGATGTCACCGCCTTCCTTTTTGCGTTGGAACGACACTTCAAGAATGCACCCCAAACCATTGGATGGGTCGGCACGATAGGCTGGGGAGAGCAAGCAGTGCTACAATTTAAAGGCGACGCAGCAGTCTGGGCCATGCACCGCTTCCCAATGAGTACGCCCATCGAATGGTCCACCTTTTGCACAGAGTTGAAAGCTAAGTATATTCCATCCAATGCCTTGGACCTGGTCAAACGCGAATGGGAAGAACTGAGCCTGAAGAAGGGAGAACGCGTCACGGAGTTTAATGAGCGTTTCCGTTGCCTTCGTTCGAAGTTAGACCCACACCAGCCAATGCCTGCCGAAATGATAGCCGACGCTTATGGATACAAGATTGAACAGGGCAACCAGGGAGTTTATAAAGACTTGGTTCGTTATATTGGCATGCGCGATAGGACTCCAACCCTCGAACAGCGCATGGAACACCTCGCCGCACTGGACACGTCTCTCTACAAGTCTCAATCTGGAAGTGGCCCCAACACTACCACAACTACGAAGGCTTCAGCTAGGAAGATGGACTCCAAGACAGGTGGCACAACTGGCACAGTTGGCCCGGCCAAAGACGACGGCTTGACCTGCTATAACTGTGGCCAGGTGGGTCATATCTCCCGCAATTGCCCAAACCGCGACTTGATGAATAAGCTAATCGAACAAGCTTTGGTCGGCAAAGATGCCCCAAAAGCCAAGTCCGGACGCCCCTGGAAAGATAAGAAACGGGGAGGTGCACTAACCGGTAGAAAGGAGAGTGGGTGGCTTGCAGAGGAAATGGAGGCTGAGCAGGAGACTGACAGTGAGGCGGAGAGCGAATTGGAGAGCCTCTCAGACTCGGACTCTGAAGCGGGAAAAGGCAAAGGAGGTCAGTAGCTGCGGCTGTACCTCCCATAAAAACACCATCATGTACGGTATCGTCAAACAAAGAGGGTGGCAAATTGGTGCCAGATAGTCAATTCAAGTTTTTCACCCGTTACCACCACTGGAAAGTTAGTAAACTAGATGATTCAGTGGTCGACCTACTAAGGTTTAATGGGAAGATAAGATACCAAACTAAAGGAGGATGGTGGAGCAGCAAAAAGGCAAGGGTAGTGAAGGACGATGGTGCGTCAGAAAACTATACGGGGCGGAAGTTCATTGATGAACTAAAACGTCAAGGGGCCACCTGATAGGTAAATGAGGTGGGATGGATGATTGTGGAGACGGCCAATATCAAGGCGGAGAATGGCATTGAGAATCCCCAAAGAGTCACATTGAAACTACGACTCGGTGCGTCATATGTCTATGAGGCCGAATTTACAATCTACGACCACAAGGGCCTTGATATTGTGCTAGGCGAAAGATGGATGCGTGATATAAACCGACGATATCAAATCGATCATGACAGCAATGACATGTGGATTGCCGATAACCTCTGGGAGGAAAGAGAGGATGGCCGAGTACATTACCCGCCTGGCCTACGCCCCTTGGACCTCGACGAAGGAATAATGCAGCAGGCGAAATTCATGGGCAACCACATCGTACGGAAGGCAGAGCTCAAAAACGTATCTACCCGCCAGTTGAAACGTGCCTTCTTGATCAATGTGCACCACCGCAGCGATGGCGACACACTTCCGACAAAACCACCGGGAGAGTTTCAAGCCATGTTGATGGAATTCCAGTGTCTTTTCGGCGAGCCAACTTATGCAAATTCGCAGAAAGGAAGGCAGACTGATTTCGAAATTGACACGGACTCGAATGGCAAAATACCGTTCCGCTCACCATACCGCATCTCTCCATGTGAAGAAGAAGGGCTTCGGAGGCAGATGGACAAGGCGTTTCGCTGCGGTTGGAATCAGCCATCTCGAAGCAACTTCGGCTCACGAGTACTATTCATGCCAAAGCCTGACGGTACGCTGGGTATGTGCACAGACTATCGCGCAGTTAACGCCATTACCGTCAAAGATTGTTATCCTCTCCCACACATTGAGGACTTACTCAACTCCATGCACGGCTCCTGCTGGTTCACAAAACTGGACTTGGCGGCTGGTTACCACCAAATTCATATCGCAACAGCCGACAGGCAGAAGACGACCTTTAGCACTAAATTTGGCTTGTATGAGTGGCGAGTCCTGCCGTTTGGCCTGGCGAACGCACCCAGCCAGTTCATGCGCATGATGAACGGCATCTTGGAGCCAATGATATGAAAATTCATTGTCGTATACCTTGACGATATTATGATTCACAGCCGTACCCTGGCGGAGCATGTTGTACATGTCCGTGAAGTGCTTACCTTACTAACGGAACATGGCCTCAAAGCCAAACGTGCAAAATGTGCCTGGGCTTGTCAGAAAGTCGATTTTTTGCGGCTTTGACGGTGAGAAGGATGGCATCCATGCCCAGGAACATAAGACACGTGCGGTAATGGATTGGCCTCAACCTGAAAATAGTAAGGACGTCAAAGGCTTCCTGGGTCTCACCAGCTACTACAGAAAATTCATTGAACACTATGATCATATCGCAATGCCGTTTTATGCCATTGGCACAGCTCCGAAAGGGAAAGGGGACGTTGGGCGGCGACGTGGAGAGCTGAGGAAGGTCAAGCGCACTCCATTCGCCTGGGATAGAGAATGTCAGCATGCTGTTGACACCCTCAAAAAAGCACTCTGCAATGCTCCAGTCCTGGCTCTACCGGATCCCAAAGCCAAATATTGCCTGCACGTCGACGCCAGCCAGTACGCATTGGGCTCAGTGCTCTCCCAAATGCAAGACAAGGCAGAGAAAGTACTGGGTTATTTCAGCCGTAAATTACACAATGCGGAGACAAGATACCCTGGATATGACCGAGAACTATTGGGCATCCGAGACGCAATATTATACTGGAACTTTAACCTACACGGAGCCGAGCAACCATTCCTGGTACACACGGATCATGCGACCTTGCGTTGGATCCTCACACAGCCACATCTCACCGTACGTCAAATGGACATCCTCACGGTGATCCAAAATTTTGACAGGGTGGTCAAGCACATCCAGGGTGTCAAGAATCAGGTCACGGACGCGTTATCTCGGCATCCGGATTTCCGACGGGAGCGATGCAATGTAATGGCAATGGAAGTTACCGCGGCCGGGGAATGGATTGAGGACATCAAGGCGGGCATAGTTGACGACGAATGGTTCGGGCCTATTGCACATTGCTAGGCCAACCCAAGTCCCTGCCCCCCACCATCCACCGCGTCTCCAAAAGAATGCAAATTATGGGTGTCAGCACAACTATTCTATTTGGAAGAAAATGGCCCACTGTGGTTACGTGGAGATTTGGAGAGGAAGCAGGCGGAGAAAAAGGCAAGGAAAAACAAGAAGGATGAAGAGGAAGTGGAGATCACGGTAAGAGCAAGAGAGAAGGAGAAAGACAGAAAGACAGAGAAGGAGGAAGTGGGAAAGGCAGAGAAGAGAGGACGGTTGTGTATTCCAAAGACGATGCGGCGTCGAATCCTCCATGAGGCCCATGACACTCCAGCAGGGGGACACTTCGGTGCAGACCGAACATACTTATGCATGAAAGACCGGAATTTCTGGAAGCAAATGTGGCACGATACCCAGTGTTACGTACCGGGCTGCGACTTATGCCATCGAACCAATCACCGGAGCAGGAAACCCATAGGCCTCCTACAACCACTTCCTGTAGCCGAAGGCTGCTGGCAAAGAATAGGCATTGACTTTATAACCAACCTGCCGGTCGCGGGAAGTGGCCACGACTGCATTATAACGTTTGTCGACCATATGACAAAGAGAGCACATTGGCGAGCCAGCAGAAAAACAATTGACGCCCCGGCTTTTGCGCGCATATTCATCGACGACATTGTCCGTCTACACGGAGTGCCTCAAGAGGTTGTATCGGACGGTGATGTACGCATCACAGCAGACTATTGGAGAGAGGTTGCTAGGATTCTGCAGACGAAACTGCCCATGTCTACGGCGTTCGATCCAGAGACGGATGGTCTCTCTGTGAACTCGAACAAGACGGTTGTACGCTATTTGCGTGGCTTCGCCACTCATGATCATGTCAATTGGGACGACTACCTCCCACTAGCGGAGTATGCTTACAATTCCTCAGTACACCGTTCGACAAAGATGACGCCTTTTGAACTCGATCTTGGCTATGAGCCGCCTTTGCCGCTGCACATAATTGCAGATCTCCAGCGGCTGCAAACCAATGAATCAGCGAAAACACTACAAGGCCGCGAATTCGTCGAACAATTGCAGCGCATTTTGGGAGTCGGCAGGGATGAGCTGCGCGATGCTCAAGATATACAGACGGCTGAGGCTAATAAGTCGCGACGCCCAATTGACCCTGCCATCACCGCCGGTGCGAATGTATTTTTAGATACAAAAGATTTGCCAATCACATACGCCAATGTCAACCCCACGCGACGCAAACTAGTACACCGCTACATTGGCCCATACGAGATCCTACAAATACGCGGAAACGCTGTCGAACTAGATCTCCCAAACGAGATGGCGATCCACGACACAGTTAACGTCAGCAGGCTCAAAGTTGACCACACGGATGATTCTAGGATTGCCTGGCGGCGGCCACCTCCGCCGGTACAGACCAGCCGCGCAGGCACAATTTACGTCGTCGAATCAATCGCAAAACACCGGCCAAGCTCTGACGGAACTAGTTGGGAATACGAAGTGAAATGGGAAGGTTGGGATGAGAAGGATAATACATGGGAGCCAGAGGAGAATATGGCAAAAGCAAAAGAAATGGTGGAGCAGTAT
>Ga0307512_10000792_pt1 | contig 46817 bp, 45 predicted proteins | sample 14_EM_MG_FD_200267 | JGI IMG/M metagenome (GOLD analysis project Ga0307512, IMG submission 200267) | Populus trichocarpa ectomycorrhiza microbial communities from riparian zone in the Pacific Northwest, United States - 14_EM | ecosystem: Host-associated > Plants > Roots > Unclassified | place... | reverse complement strand
TTCGTGATCTTATATACGGCATTCAGAGTATGCCCTGTACGCATGCATGCGCACTCAGCTGGCATCTCCAGCTGAGTCTGGAACGACCATCATCTTAGGGAGATTATGCATCAGCCCAGCTGAAGCCGTACGCCATACGTCAGGGAGGCGGTCCATAATGCAACACTTTTTTCAAACAGTTTCGGGAATGCCATTTCAACAATACAGCAGCTTGCTCCGTCCCAGCAACCGCCCAGAATTATACTTAACTCAGTACTGTTACTCATGAACCGAGGCGAAGTTGGCTATTACTAGCGAAGAGCAAGGCTGCACTTGAAGAATGGCGGATAAGATCTATTGGAAGTATGACATGCAAGAGAGTCGGACCTACAGAGCAAACAACGCATGCGAAAGCCGAACGAACAATGCGAACACCCCCCATGAGGGCGAGGATACTATCTGGGCAAATGATAGCAGGGTGGGGCGTGGGGTAGCGGCCTGATGAGCCGACACCCGTCAGGGCTACTACATTCTGCCACGGTGAAGCGCACGCCTGAGGGGTACCCACCCCTTCGGATGTGTGCAGACTGTGCGGTCTAGCATATCCACTTCGGCATCGTAGTGATTTTCAATATCTTTATGTAGCTGTCAACCGGTACAGCGTCGAATTCCCCCAGTACTAAATACAGCTACCAGACAAAAACCAAACCACACAGGTGACATTGCAATGCACCAATCAACCTAGGTTCTAGGTATTCTTGATTGGCCTTGGTCCACTGCATTCCGAGGAGTAAAAACTTCGCCCTATATTTTATATATTAACGCACATCAAGTCTCCATATAGCAACTAAGGCTGCATGTTATCCTTCACCGTCGACAAGTTGTGCCAAATCATATTGCCGTATCTCAATACCCATAACCACTGGTCACTGGAGACAGAAGCATGCCGGAAGACCTGACCAGCCAATGTTACCCAGAGTGCTTCGTCCTCGGGAGGTCGTCCGGCAGGCTGGATAGGAAACTGACGCCGATTGCGTACAGGGTGACAGGAAGACAATCAAACCCGCACTCGCGACCCGGATTGTAGATTCCGCTATTTATGGGGAGGTCGACGAAATGGTAGGCACCCTGCACATCCCCACCCGCACTTCCACCCACAGTCCACCGAACAGCGCACAGCGTAGTTCTAAGAACGAATACAAGCGGCGAAGCGTCTCGGTTCGCAGTCGAGGGTATCTAAGATCATTAATCTGGTGAAACTATCGAGAAGGAACAACTTCTTGTCGAGCAAGAGGCAGTCCGCGGTCGGCGAATTGAGGATGTGGCCGAAGTTGCCTTGTAGAGAGGGTTCCGAGTCAAGGATGTGGGTACCTGTCTGTGGGGCATCTTGGTGATGGCCGATTGCATGACATGTGAGGTGGCCTTGGACTGTCGTCAGGGTGCGAAGGTGCTTGTGACAAACGCCGCCTTGGCACTAGCATATCGCGCCAGAAACAAACGTGTCCCCGCCGCCTGCAGCATTTCGTTCACAATATATCCATAGACATTAAGAGACCCATATATTCCCCTCAACTTGCATACTCTCTCATATTTTCCAACAATTACATTGTTGGTTCCACTATGTAATCCTCTCGTCGGTTGCATGTGAAACCCGGCACCTTTACGCGCCGGCAGGCACGAGACACAAGCTCTCAACCTCCCGTTCTTGGAGACCTCATTTAAACACCCATTCACCCTTCCTTTGTGCACCAACGGCATCCTCGCACCTCTCACAACCATACACTATACCGCCCCCGAAAAAAAAGCCTTCACCATGTCTCTAGCTAACTGTTTGTCTCCCTCTGAGCGTCCTCGTGATATTGCGCGCTAACTCAACTACAGCTGCCTATCCATCTTCGGCAGTCTTCGACATCATCAACGAAGAGCTCCAATCGCCAGAAGCTAAGAAAGACTTCATTAAGAAGGCCAACGGTATCTTCGTCTTCACCCTCAAGAACGAGGCGGGCGAGACATCTAGCTGGACCATCGACCTCAAGAACGAAGGCACGGTCACTGTGGGCGCCAACGAGAACAGAGACGTACAGCTACTCCTCACAGACACTGATTTCCAGAAGCTTGTCGACGGAAAGGCGCAGGCACAGAGATTGTTTATGAGCGGAAGGCTCAAAGTCAAGGGAGATGTCATGAAGGCTACTAAAGTAGAGGTGGTATTGAAGAACGTGAAGAAGTCTGCCTCAAAGTTGTAAAAATTTAAATAAAATCTGGAGAGAAAGTGTAGGATATCATTATAATGACAGGGGAGAGGAATGTAATGTTTGCGCGCAATTTTCCGTGTGCGGCTGTCATATATTTTGATGCGCAGAATCTATGGTTCTAGATCTGCCATTGATCTCCTTCTCGTGCGATTTTCTATGCTTCTTTTTTTTTGTGTTTTTATTTTGCGTAATAGAGCGGTTTTAGCATGTCAGGGTTCTGCAGTTTGGCGTGTAACCAATAGACTTGTCTATCGTTTCTTGTTTGTCGGATCTTTCATCGATTTCTTCGGTCCCGTCTTGATATCACCCAACCTTGGAATAGGAGTCCTTAACACAAGCACCCACTCATGACCCATCAATCATTTCAATAGTTTTCATTTATTTCCGGCAAGATCAGCGAACCGTAACCAGTCCCACGAGAAAAACAAAACCCTTCATCACTCACTCACTTCCATCATTTTTTTCCTCGACTATCCCCTCATTCTGATCATAGGTGTCGCATCTCCAAAACGGCGTACGTACCAACTCTACCGACCTCGCTGGCGCCATTGCTGCAAGTGCAGGCCGCATTTTTTGATTAAGGAACTGACGGCGGAGTGGATGGTAGCGGTGGTAGTAGTGTGTATGGCTGATGGCTTTGTGTGAGGAGCGGTTGATTGTGAGGGGAGGGGTGTATCTGGAGAAGTGTTGTGTATGGTTTGGATTGAAGTAGAAACTCCACGGAGAATGGGCAGAGGAGGAGGAGAATGGGTACATTGTGAACGGAAGTAGATGGATGGAGGAATATAGAAGGGGAGGAGATATATATATCAAGGGGTGGGGTGTTCGTGTTGACGGTGTTGACACTGTACATACAGCTCGGTGTACTCAAGTTGCGTGCTGTCTGGGGTGGAATCACGTAGAGTAGATAACTGGAATAGCTATCAGCCGTGGCATTGTCAATTCAGAATATACAAATCAAACAAAGCGAGAAATTTGGATGGAAAAGACAAATTAGTGACGTGGACGTCGAGTGTCTGCAGTCGAGTGATTGGTAGTCGAGTTTTAGTGTTTGAACCACCCAACTCCATTCTCACACGTTCAACCCCACCTAACCAACGTCACTCGTTTATCGCCAGTTTTATTATTATTATTGTTATTATTATCCCCACAGCAAATGGTCTAAAGCAGCGTGTTCCTAAGCTGCTATGGACGGAAGACCATCGTCAGCACCTCCCCACCCTCCGAGAGTCTCCCCTACGCCTCTATCAATCAAGACCGGAGATCTCGGGGTATTCATCTTCCAAATTTTCACGTATCTCTTGCAGCTGACTCGCACTTTTAGCGCCGTGCAAAATCCTCTATTGGCGGATCCTCACCAGACTCCATTGAAGAGGCTGCAGCCTTTCTGTTCCATCGCGTTAGAGCCCTACTTTCCTCCGACAACGATGACGACGATAACAACGGTTCAGCTACTCGGGAAGCAGAATGTTTGGATGAGAATTTGCAGACCAGAACTCCAGCAGCTGCAAGTTCATTATACTATGGAGACGAAGGAGAAAGCGGAGATTCTGGATCCTTTGAATCAGGAAAGGAGACTCCAAAGAATAGAAACATAGATCCTCAGAGAGTTTTTGATAAAGAGAAGCATGAGCTTGGCTACGAATTGTCAGACCCTAACCTCGATTCAATTATTCGAATAGGAGATGTTATACACAAGTCTATTGCTAGCTCGATTGTTAAAGAATCTGGTGTTACTTTAGGGCGTCCGCATTTCTCGCACACATCCATTCCCGCCGATATAGGTCGGGTTAGTTTGCGGCAAAGGACCAAGAACCGAAGTTTGGGGAAAATAACACCTTCTCCTGCGGCCTCTGCTGTTAGTACCATCGGTGCTTTAGCTGAGGGGTCATCGTCTTCAGAGGAGGGCGAGGAGGTATTGGCCGGAGGAGTAGATCCGGAGAGAATACGACAGAAGTTTATGTCTTCTCCTGAGCCCATCAAACGTATGGATCCGCGCATCAAAGTTGTTTATGATGACAGCTCTTCTCCCGCATCATGTCGAAATTCCCCCGACCTTTTCTCTCGACCGCTCCGCATCGGTTCGCCTGTAAAACGCCCTCCAAGCACTCCGACAAATACTATCGCCAGTCCACAGCCGCTTATTGGAATTATTCCTGCTACAGACTCTTCTAACTCCTCCATTTCCATCGACTCCACGGGGAATGTGAAAGTGAATGGGCAATCGACATCAGGTGGAGTGTGCACTCCCCCAGACCAGTCAATGGTTGGACACACTGGTGCTACAACCCCCGAGGAGGAGGGCGCTCCCGATACAGCAACAGTCAATCGGGGAACCATGACTGAATTCGATTACGATGAATATGCAGAGGAGAAATACGGACCACCAGGCATATCCGTAGTATCGTCGACATCTAAAACACTACAAAAGAATCAGTCGAATACGGATCTGGGGGATACTCCGCAAGATTTTAGTAAGTATTCAACGGATACGTTCGCAGCTCTATCATCCTATGACGACTCGGATCCGCCGGTAATGAAAGGGCCACCACCATCATCCACTCTGTACCATGAATATATTCGTTCCGAACCGTCCAAAGGATCCAGGGTGGCAAGCCGCAACAGAGCATGCACACCAGAGGAATTATATAGTGTTTCTCGTAGCGCAATGCAATTAGAAGACGGGAAGGTCCCCGCCACAACCCAGTCTTTCACAAGAATAATCACAGACCTGGAGGACATGCTGAATCATGCGCTCGAGATTGCCGGACGTGCAGTGAAAGATTCAAGTTCAGCCTTAGACCAAAGGGATGCTAGTATTCGAAGTTTGCAAAGTAGCACACGTGGAAGCCTGATAAGTAGCGGGTTTGAAGGCACGGAGCGCGCAGTTACAGCTCCCGAGTCTCTCGCCGATCCAGAGGAAAATAACAATCTCAACGGTCATTCCGCAGTAGATGCTCCTGATCCCCAACCTAGGTCCAATAAGATCCATCGCGATGTCAACACGAGTAGCTCAGCTGCAGTGTATTCCGACGATGGAGAACCTACTAGTCAAAGTAACTTGGAGTATGACAAAAGGAAAAGGACTCGTCGTTCTCCTCTTCCAATCATCGATATTAAGGAGTCGGAGAGGGAACGGGCATGGCAAAATAATTTACATGATGTCTCTTCTGAACAAGTTTCGACAGTGGCTAGGAAAACTTACAGCCCAGACAATTCCTTCAACCAAATAGCCTCTGGGCCTGAGCAGAGATTTCGAATGGAAGTCGGAAGGGATGGAGAGATTATTCTCATTCGAATTCCTCCTCAAAGGTTGTCGGTCGACCATAGGCGGTCGTTGCCTACTGATGGAGAAACCAGTAATCCAATGTCACGTAGATATAGGGGTGGTTGGGAATGGAGCTTATGGGGTAAGCGGTTTACAGCCACTATTGCCTGCGGAGTGGTGGGCTTGATTGGTTGGATAGTTAGAAGCTATTATGCTGAGCTACCACAGATTGAGGAGCACTTGGAAATCAGTCCAACTGTTGCTTCTTTGGGCAATTCGATGTTTTTCCTCGCTCTTGCCATCCCAACTTCAATTTTATGGCCTTTGCCACTGTTACATGGTCGAAAACCCTACCTTCTGCTCTCTATTTCGCTCCTGCTGCCTTTGCAGCTACCCCAGGCACTCTCCTTACCGCCATACACAACTGATTCTCATACTTGGGATCGTTCAATGCAACCATATGTGGCATGCCTGCTCTTCTTCCGGACCGTCTCGGGACTTATTTTGGGATTCGCCTTCATGAATGGCTTTGCAACAATCCTGGACCTTTTTGGACCAGACACGGGGGCTTGCTGTCGAGGTGGAGTAGTTTACAACAACCAGGTTCCCCTTGAAGGGCAAAACCAGTACCATGCAGTTACAGGGGGGGAAGCCGGAGTTAGGACGGGAATTTGGGTTGGTATATTCACTTGGATGTTTGTCGCATCTCCTGGGCTTGGGTTCCTCTTTGGAAAGGTCGCGATTGCGACCACCACTCCTGCATGGGGGTTCTGGACAGTAGCTATTCTGACTGCTTTTCTTTTGACTCTAATTCTGGTTGCTCCCGAGGTTCGTCCACCATGGAAAACAATTCGAATATGTCGGATGACATCAAGGAGAGGGAAGCGTCCTGCTATCGCTGGGATCGCTGGGTCTGAGGTGGTGGAACGAGGGGAGATCAAGATGATCATGTTTGGAAGCTCGCCACGATGGTGGTGGGAAGAGGTTTCCGCAGCTTTTCTTCTTACATGGAAAATGATGCATCAATACGGGTTTCTCCTACTTGCGGTGTACTTTGGATGGGTTTTCGGTCACCTTGTCTTGGTCGTGATGGTTCGTATTTTTGCCTAGAATGAAAATATATCTGACGGTTTGATATAGCTTCTAGCATCATTGATTGATTTCGAATACAACTTTGCACCCACAGACATCGGCCTTGCAATGTTTGCGTTCCCGCTTGGCGCTCTTTTTGTAATCCCCACGCAGCTCTCAATGTTTTACTTGACCAATTTTCGACACCGTTCGAGTGTTGCCATGCATAACAGTAACTACGGCCATACTAATGTGGGACAACATCCCTATCGCTGGGCATTGCGGATTGGTGCTATCATGCTGCCAACTTCAAGCATACTCTTGACAATATCTGCGTCAGGGTCTACTCACTTTATGGTGCCAGTATTCTTCGCGGCGGTCGTATCTTTCTCTACTGCCCTTGTCGTAGCAGAATCATACATCCTATTAATGGATAACTTTGATATATCAGATCTCCCGGAGCCATCCCTCAACTCGGGATCCGGATCGATATCTCAGGGTGCAAACCTGACGGGGGCTCCTCATGGAACCCCAAGGCCGATGAGTCTGCACCCGTCAGACGACGAAAGCTTTGCAACCTCACATCCATGTCTTAGTTCTGGTTTAGCTATCTGCCATGGACTCGCATTCCTGTTTGCAGCAATGGCGGTGGGGGTTAGCACTCACATTGTCGAGGGCATTGGAATACGGAAGGGGCTGGGTGTTTACACTGCTGTGACTTGTATAGTGACTTTTGGGCTGGCTTATGCACTATGGCGGAACAAGGAGGTTAGGTTGGTGGAAGTTTTCAATGACAACGAGCAGGAGAGGGATACAAAAGTTAGTCTGTTGCAGCGGTCGTGGGGAACGCGGTGGACAGAGGTTAACGGGATGGAGTGGTGGGAGGATGAACATGCCGTTTAGGGCTGAACACTGCTGTTGCTGCTGTTTCCATTCTACTAGTACATTAGACCCGTAGGACGGGGTAATAGGCGTCTGGGCTTGAGGTTGGTAAATGGAAAAATCGAGAGATTAAGGTTCATGCTCCCAACCCAAAGTTCCTTTTCCCGGCCTCAGTCGAGGTCTGGTCAGAGTGCTATTTTGAGGCTTTCAAGTAGGTTCTCAGGGATGTCAGTTGTGAGAGAAGCTATGAAATGAAGTTATTATAGCCCATCAGCTGAGATAGCAGTCTGCGAAATTGTCCTGCCTATACCAGAGATGAATCAGCGGTAACCTGCGGAGTGGTACCAGCGCGAAGGAGCACCGTCTATCTCCGATATTTGGGAGGATGGGTATTCTTAGTACATACGCTACACAGAAATTTCAGTGCACTCCATACGGGTTTTGAAGGTTTAGATTTAGTTACTACTAGTATCTCTAACGGACAGGCTCGGGGATGTACGAATGTCAAGGATGTTAGAAAATAATCATGGAAGCTCCTCCTTGGGTCTGTAACCTCGGAAGTTGTGCAAGTTACCATTAAGTGGAGCAGCAGCAAACAGTATTGTCGTCAAAACCGGGGCAAGGCGTTAGCCATTCGAGTGTGAAGTTGATAAACTTTAAACGCAGGACTCCGAGACAGGAGATCTTAAACCTAGGTTCGGACCACAGAGAAACTAGCTGTAATCAGCTAGCAAGGGAGCGGGGTTTAATGTCGCTACTTCAATCTATGTATAGTACCTTTGCTACCAAGAAAAGATTGATTGACTTCAGGCGCCATCAAATCTCCTACAAACCGGGATCCCCCCCAGTACCAGCACTATACTGAAATCGGAAACGTTCAATGATGTGGATCGATAGGTAGGTTCTGTCAGGTTGGTGGATCCGTGATCGATTTCGCTGTACACAAGCATTTGCTAGATGAAGTCTATCTCCACCACAAACTCTAGCTGGACTACCTATAATACTCAGTCTTATAGCATGCTCAAGAGAAATCAGTCAGATCGTGCCCACCTGATTCAGCATTGCTTCTCTACCAAACGGGCATGGCTCCCAAGTTACGTACACAATTACTCTTAACAGCGACCCTGACCTGGCTGCGCGGAAGACTGCGGCTCCAAGGTTTGAGATCGCGTGTTCCACAGCGCTCAGCATGCCGGTCTCATGATGTCACCTCATCAACCGCAAATCGCCGCAAGCACCTCTCCAATCTCCTTGACCAGCTACCGCCCGCCGCTGTCACTCGGACCCCGAGACACTGTTTTCTCCTAGGGCGTGAGAAATTAGTCTGCGTTGTGAGAAGCTTGTCCAGACTACTGAGTAACTAGTGGGAAACCTCTGCCATAGTGGCTGAAGAATAAGTGGGATTATGTATGACGGTGTACAGGCGTTGTTAGCAGGAGTGGCCTTGCCCGGATGAAGTGTATTTCTCCGCCAGGTGCACAGCTGTTTTTTGGACTGGTGGCCGGTCCGAGCCGGGTCCTCAAGCCGTTCCACCCGGGTATATCGAGTGACCTAGCGTGACCAACATAGAGCTTCGGTTATGCTGGTGCAGGGTACTGGGGACAAACCTGTGGAGCCGTAGAGCGCAGGTGGACTGTCGTGCCATTCACGTCTTATTCCCGCCAAACGGTTCGGGGGCAGAACATGTTGCCGGCATAACCGTACTTCAAATGGTATATAAAGACCTCAGCTAGCTGGTACTTTCGATCTCTCCATCCACACAGCAACATTCGTTCTACAATAATAATCGTCACATTCGCTCAACATTTCAATACTTAATTCAAACCAACAGACTACCGTCGTTACTCAAATCATAATCATGAAGTTCAGCGTCATCATCCCCGCCGGCCTCGCTGCCATCGCTTCCGCTGCATCCATCGAGCGCCGCGACGACCTCCCCAAGCTGTTCGACCTCACCTGCACCAAAAAGCTGCCCGACGTCATCTACAGCACGCTTATGTACGCCAACGGTATGCCAAAAAAAACACCACACTCTCTATGTACCCCACCAAATGCTAACAGGTACATAAGGATCCGCCTTTATCGGAAACGTCAAGTACGACACGTACAGCGAGCCTCTGCTGCGTCAGTATTTCCCAGATCCCAATATCCTTCTTGTGCTAACTTTCATACAGTCGACAGCGCGTGCGCCTTCACATCGTTCCATTCGAGCCCTACCGGATGGCGGAACCTTTACATCTTCCCCAACGAGACCAAGCCCGTTGGCTTCACCACCCCTCACTCCGCCGGGGTTCCTAAGGGAGCTGTCACCACTGGCTTCGTCAAGGAGCACAGCAACTTCTTGTACGACAACGGCAAGGGCCCTAATGCAAAGTGGGCTGTGTGCCCTGTTGATGGTCAGGACGGCACGTGGCAGCTCTACTGGAACGGCAGCAGTAACAAGAAGGCTTTGCATAAGGACTGTGTTTGCACCCCGTTGAAGATTGGAAAGACCAAGGAGTGCCGTAACTAAAAGGGGAGCTGCTGCGCTTTGAAGGTATGGAGATCTGTTAATATCTTGGTTTTTTATGGCCTTGTATCTTTTTGTGTCCTAGATAGCAGTAATGGTGTGTATCATATGTTGGAAGGGGAGAGGGCTAGGAGACAACGGAGAATATAAAACATTTATGTGGAAAAAGATGGCCGAAATTGGGCAGCCGTACTTCGTGATATCCATAAACTAGTTTGACTACCAAAAGTTCGAAAATAGCTGGATACAACCGATGTAAAAAAAGTAGTAAACAAGGACCAGAAACAGGGGAGTTCAAGCTCTGGGATCAAGTAACATAGCATGTCAATGAGAGCCCTAAAAATGTGAGGCTCATGAGGTTAGATCCCTGTCCTTGAATGCTTTCCTTTAACTACCCCCAGGCCCGACGTTCCATCGATCATTTCCAGGCTTCACTTCATTTAGTTTTGCAATGCCTTTCCCCTGGACACCCCTGGGAGTCCACGGTGCCAAATTAACCATCTATGCGCATCCAAAACCCAATTGCTTCCATCGGCATCGGCCATTGTTAATGCTCGAGACCACTATTAGATATGATGACGACGCTGCAATCAATCTGCGCGACTTAAACCAGGATAAACAACAGGGCGGCGGGGGAGTAAGTAGGTATGGGAGGGAGGTCCCACCGCACTCAGATATAAAGTGACCCGTAGCACAGCCACACTAGCTGGGAAGAGCTGTTGGATGCGATGTGCGGGCACTTGACATTTCTTGTGGGGTTTTGCCTAGCCCGAATACATCTGTATTAGCCTGGGAAGCTCATGTAAATATACATACCTACCTATCTCATACGGCTAATAATTATTCGAATACTTATGCAACAAGGTTTCGGATTTCTGAATGGCAACGCATGGCGCTAGGCGATGTAAACACTAAGTGCTGTAAACATTGGTACTGTAAATACTGACGTTCGAAACCTGTAACGCTCACTCTTTCTGGAAATCTGCTCGACTCCACGCCCGGTATATAGAGAGAGCGGCCAACCCCGCACACGCAACGCGAGCGGTAGATAGAAAGAAAAAAACTTATACTGCTTCTGGACTTGGCTCACAGCGCTCGCTTCTCATTTATAGCATCATTTGCTACTTTCCCAGTTAGTTGGGGCGGAAGCCTTCTAATAGACAAGAGTATACGTCTAGCTTACTTAAGTAGCTAGCAGCGAATAGTGCTATAAACACCAAAGTTCGAAACCTGTAATGGCCTATTATTTTGCTCCCTTTTGTCCCTCGTGTGATGGTGATACTAGATTGAACACATGCATAGCTGCGGATGTTGAACAAGGCGGGACCTAAGGACTCGAGGGCTGCCCAGCCTGGATCTTTTATTCACGATGGGCTTGTTTTGAGGAGGGTCTTGACCATTGAAGAGGGATGAAATGTAGGAGAAGCGGGGGGATGTCGAATGACGTGCCAATAAGGTGAGGTTTAACGGAAGCACGTGGCAGACATTGGCCCGTGCCGCGCTCGTAACACACTACCGTTTTTGCACTCTTGCAACTGGACACTACTGAATGTCAATGTCAACAGGTAACCCTCCACCACAATAATACAAAGTCAAAAAGAAACACCGAGCACCGGGTAGCCGTCAATCCAATCCTCGTTGAAATCAACACTAGCAGATAGTTAACACTGAAAACTAAACAAGCCCCAGCTTTTGGGCCGATAAACCCGCAATAATAACCGATAGACTGGATCCCACATCACCTCAGGTAGAAAAGGATGACGAAGGTTCAAAGAAAAACGCCTCTGAAATTAATAAGCCGGTTGTAGAAAATATAAATCAATCCTAAAGACATCAACCCAAGAACAAAAAACTCAGAATGACAAATAAACCTTAAGACAGCTGAAGAATTTACAAAATGACCTACAAGAACTATTATAACAATGTCACATGTGGGAGGGATGCAAATTCAAAGATCCATAGTGAGCCATTCCCATTCCGACATGTTGGACGCCTCTGAGATAACTGCAGAAGCGATAAGTGTATGGTCTGTTGTCTAATGCGCGATCGAGGAAGTGGATTGCTGCGTTCTATTGTCCATATCTCCATCATCTCTTTCTATATCCTCATTCTGGCTCCTGGAAATTCGTGGTTGATTCATGCCAGAGCATTTCGGAGGTACGGTAGCAATCGGATCTACGGAACCCGTATATTCACTCGCTGGAGTGCTATCATTGGGTAACTGGAATGGCGGCGCATCGGTCCTTGGAGGACTATCCGCCTCCGTCAATGGTGACGTTATTATAGTGTTCGGTGCGATTGAATTCTTCCTTATATCACCCTTCCCTACCAGTTGAGGTATCTGCGCCATGTACAGAATTTCCTCTTCTCATGTGTAGCGGAACCGGACGAGCCACCCCAAAAGCCGACAAATTATACCAACATGCAATGCACAACAGGTGGCTCTCGCAACCCCTTCTCCACAACGTACTATTGGAACAGTTGGTGCAAGTCATGGGGGTCTGGTTTCCACTTGTCCCACCCATTGCATTGTTTCCTTTCGAATCATTCGGTGAGGCTAACCCGGAGAGATCGGCAGCAACCAAATTCTTGCCAAGCATCCCTTCTGCATGAGTCGAGGTGTCTGCAACTTCCGCTTCTCCAGTTTCATTTCTTAATCACATCGGATTTCGGAGAGAGCGGACGGATCACTCCGTGGGGCTTCAAAATAGTCCACAGGCATTGCACAACGGGTGGCCCTTGAGATAACTTCTCCACAACGGAGTTGTTTGTGTAGAACAGTTGGTGCAAGTATTTGGCGCCCCTCAGCCTGTTGCACTACTTCCCTTCGAACTATCCGGTGGCGCGGACCTGGAGAGCTCGGCAGAATTGAAACCACCACCTGCTGGCGAGCCAAAAACCAATACGGAGGCAGCTCAATCCCCGACCGCCTATGGATATATAGATATCTGCTCTAAATCCGGTCAATAGACTCGACGGTACAAGGCTACTTAGGGTAAACTGGGTACTTCTACTGTTTTTAATCCCAATGGCTGCATTTTTGATCGACAATTGGTACTGATACCTGTTCGAGGAAGTCGCATTCTCCTGAGATGTCATCGGATGCGCATAATTGGCCATCATTTAGCGTCAGGTGTTCCCCGTCTTCAGCTGGGATACTGACGACCTTCATAGGTAAACTCTTCAGTACGATGTCAGCTAAATGTCTTCCGAAATGTTTCTGAAGTGTTTCTCTAGTTTCTTCGATCCCTTCGAGACAGAATAAGCACTTGATTACCGAAAGAGGCTCATGAACTCTCCTAATTTCGCGGCTATCGACTATTTTATCGATATTCAAGATGGGATTACTGCACTTCAGGCGATCTTTCAAAATATGCCCGGCGAATTCTGCTCGTTAAGAAAATGACTTTACGCAGTCTCCAACGCAATGCCATTCAGAAGAACAGCCCCTGTGATACTGGAACTCGTGAGACACACAGGCTCTCTTGGACTCATATGTTCTATCCCTATCCAAACATGCTCCGAAGGTACACGAATAAGGTTGGATGTCGTGGAGGACGTGTTTTCTATCATACTTTTGATCGGCATTTATTGATACTAGGGCAGATGCTACGCACTTCCACTGGGATTTGTTATGTATACCCCGTTGAATCCTATGGCATATATTGCACACAAATTCAGCTCCATGTTCCAAACGCACCGGCGGCGGAGTGATTCGGGCATGACCGTTACTTTCTGCAATTTTTGTAACGCAACTGTTGATAGATATTTCGGATAGTGACTCGTTCGCATCGAAGGTTGATCTGTAGTCTGCTTGGCAGCTACTATCTGATTTTGTGGTTGCTTTTTCAGAATGACTAGTGCTGATATCTTTAGTCTGATCAGATTTATGGGACTCAGCCAGTTTTCGAACTCGTAAGTGGCGTATCTAGTTGACATGAGCAAGGCTTTTTGCAACCGTTGCATCAAGGAGGGGAAATTTGTCCAAGATGGTCCTTTCGTACGACATTTCCCCGGGATTTGATGGCAATGTCTGCTTCGGCTTCTCCGGCCGCTTGCTTGGGGTTCAGGGATAATTGGTTCGAGAATAATTTCCAGATAAGGAATCAAATAGTAGAGCGAATCATTTAATTGTTTGGCAACGAGCTGCTGCGGCACCAACTCGGGCCCGTTACCAGCAATGAATCCAGAAAGTAGAGGCACAAGACGCTGTGCTGTTTCGATCAGATCCTTCAAAACTGCCCTTTCTGGGACGGGAATCCTATTGAACCCCTCAGCAAAATATCGATTGATAGAAAGTATATGCTGACCCGTACGTAAAGCATGTGCAGCAGTGGAAGAACAATAACCACTGATTCCAGGAGTTCGAATTCCCCAGTATCGTGAAGAAGGTCATTAGCTATCAGAGGTGCTCGGAATTATTCAACAATGCTCGTAATCTTCATGATGATGTTTGCAAGTCGGTGGAGATGCTTGTACTGAAGCGGATGGTTTTCTGTCGAGAATGTCGGCACCTACTTCGCGTTGTGGCCAGTGAGACTGAGGCAATTGAAATGATGGGCGATTTTGATCATATTATGTGTAAGAGGGCATCGCTTAGAGCGGAATAGAACGAGCATATCGGCGATGAGTTCAATATTCGGATACAGTATATAAAGGACATCCTTGATTCCATCTAAAAGCTATTATCTTCACTTATTGATAGGCACGACAATGATACAGTACAGTTACCTACCAATTCTTTCTTTTGGAGCTGTATTGGCTAATAATAGTGCCTAGAAGCAATCACTGATACTTCAGAAGCCGGACACGGCGCACACATACGCACTCATACGTAAAACTGTAAGAGCAGCAGGAAACAATCCTACAGATAAAGTAAATCTTAGAAATTATATACCTATCTATCTCTTTAATCTCAACGGTTAATATGCAACAGACACAGCAACGGGGTAGGTACCGTCATATGAACGAAGAAAGTAAATCACCTGCGTATGAGGTCGGACTAGAGAGCCTCATTTCATTCTTGCCCGAAACTGAGTTTCTCGCATAATGTGTTTACAGTACGGGGTTTTTTGTATGGTGCGGTAAAGTGGTCAAAATACCATTTCAACGATGTCGTGCATGAAATTAATGGAATTGGGTAACTTCATGCACACCAACACCCAATTTCAGTAGTTATACACCACATTAGCTTAGCACCACAACATCATGGTACAACTTCATTATTTGACAGCATCATGTACCAACTAGTGGGATTCAGTGCTTATGCACCAAATTCCACAAGTTTATGCATGCCATTGTCAGCTATATACGACATCATGCTACAATATCATTAAATTCACAATGTTGTGCATGGAATTGGTGGAATTGGGTGTTGGTGCACATGAATTTACCCAATTCCGTCAATTCCATGTACTAGGAAAATACCAAAAGTCGGGCGTGCCCCATAAAATGCGGAAATCCTACACCTCCACAACAACAATTGAGAGAGATTCTGAAAGTGAAGGGAGTGATAGTAGGCCACCTGAGATGCTTTTATGAAGTTTTCTTAGAAAAATATTTGCTGTGTAGTGAATGATGAGGATCTTGGCATTTCTCGTTGTATGGGGGAAAAAGTCGGGCGCTCTTTTGCCCTGTGTCACCGCGCCCGACTTACCCCTGTACCCAAGTACAACTTCGTGAATGGTATTTTGACTACTAATTACACCGCCATATTTTTGAGATCAAACCTATTCGTATTATACAATGCGGCGTCCACGTAGAATCGCACCTCAAGCGCTTCTGAAAAAAATTTGCATCAACCCGCCAGTCGCATCAACGCCAAGAAAGCATCGTGTAGGTCTTCTCCCCAGATTCTCGCTTCTTCCCGTAAATAGCTTACCCACTTAAAACTTTTATCTTAACATCCACCTAAATGTCGCGTACAATCCCCGAACTCTCAAAACTCGCAATCACCCTCCGCCTCTCCCCTCCCCCCAAAAACATCTCCGACTCGCGCTCGGTTCTAAAAGCTCTACAAAAATTCGGCCAAGTAACAGCCTTCAAAGCTCTCCGCGTAACCCTCCCGGTCCTCCCTCTCCTCCTCGGCTAACCCAAAGAAGTTCCCGAGCTCACTACAAACTTACACGCCCACAACACACGTGCTGTTCTCATCGCCAGAATCAGTGACAGCCGTAAAAACCGCAGCACCACTGCGCGTAGATGCAATGGAGATGAGCGTGGTTGAAGACTATGGCCGCTGGGGTGGAAGGGAACACGAAGACTATATTGTGCGTGCGAGTGCAGTGGTACAGGATGAGGATGGCGGGTGGGAGGCGCTCAATATTACGAGGGCGAGTGGAGGCGGGTTTGGGAGACGGCCCGGGAGAGCGAGGAGGGAGAAGGTGTTTGATGGCCTTGGAGGCGGTGATAAGAACGGTAGCGAGTGAGCGGAGTTTCCCGTGGTAATTCGGTCGGTCCCGGACTCGTGGTGCACTGAAACTACACCAGCATGACTCGAGTTGGTAAAGCCGTTGCGTTGCGTATTCCCGGGCCCATGCAAAAAAGGGTTTCAGAAGAGGAAGAAGCAAAAAACGGCAACCTGCAGCAGACAAGAATTGCACTTAGTCGAATGACTCTGATAAAGCTGGGTTTAGCTTTGTTTAGAGGTGCGCAAAAGGGTAGCCAGAAGAGGAGAGGCGGTGGGAAACACTCTGGTATTACTCGTAATACGCGCATCGCCCGCCTGCGTGCTACGTTTGTTTGTATAAATTAAGGAATCATATATCTCGATACTTAAGTGCACGGTCCCAAACTTGACCCTACACAGCAAGCTCGCAGGGACAGCCGCTGGAAACTAAAACTACAGGAGTGGTGATGAGACCCAACAAGCTTCATGCTCAGTACTGCATGCAAAAGTGCAAAAAAATTGCCTGCTGCTCCACCAACGGACCTAACGCCACAGGTATCGGATGACTCCAGACGCAGGACCCGCAGTTACGAATGCACACCACACCGCACACTTTCCCCAGACATGAGATGAGAAATTGACAAACGTCTCCCATAAAGATGAACACCCGGCCGTAATCTAGATACCCTAAAGAAAAATACCTCTCAATGACCATCATCATCGAAACACCCATTCCTTCCCCCTCAGCTTCTCGGATTCTTCCCGATACTGCCGCTTCGTCCAGCCTCCTCCTGGTGTAGCACCTGTTGTAGTACTACCTCCTCCGCTTCCTTCACCACCAGTTCCCACTCCTCCTTCTACATGATCATGATATCCCTCCCCACCTCCCTCATCATCCTCTCCTTCACCCGCTCTTGCAAGTACCTCAGCGCTCGTAACAAAAACCCAGTTTGAATATATCTGGCCCGTGTTCGAGGGTCTCGATGTAGATGTAGATTCATCTAAGCCTGGTGTACTCGCAGCACTGCTAGATGAGGACGTAGACGAAAACGGTGAGGAATAGTTCCGCATATTTGTTCGCATGCGTTTCGTATTCAAAGGTAGTATCCCGGCGGAGACCGAGTCCTGTAGCGACGAGAAGAGAGAAGTGATATCGGCAGCGCGGTTCTTTGCGCACGATGCTCGGTGGCGGGGGGTTTGGTGTAGCATTGTTTGGTAATTCTGGAGAAGAGAATGAGGAATGTTGTTTTTTTATACGGGGAGATTTGCGTGAATTAATACCACCATAGTTGTACGTTGGCCATGGAAGACGAAACGAAGGTGGTGAGATAAGTAAGTAACTTTTTTTTCTTCTTTTGCTTTTCTTTTGATCCCTACAATTCCCCGGGAATGGAGGGTGATTCGTTCCAGATCAGGAATTCCGGTTCATCGAAGTGTAGACACCAGGGTATCGCTACAGCGGGTTCCAGCGTTTCGTTGGGACGGTGTCTCGTTCCACTGCATAGGCCAATTATTCGCTTGCCAGACCAGGGGTGGAAATGCTTATCTCTCGAGGTTGGCGGGACATGGCATGGGATAGTTATGCCGCTTTGTGATTTCTGAGGTGGTTCGCCCACGAGCGCTGTAGCCGTGCCGGAAAAAAAGCATGCGAAAAATAAGAATAGTAACAATGTATAAGTATCCAGAATCTGGGCCGAACAACACAGCCGATAACGGCGAAACTTGCCCTCATTGTGAGACAGAAATGGGAGGTGGAGCAATCACACCCAAGATCATTTCTATATTAAAGCTGAAGATCTGGATGAGCATGAGGAGCTTCAAACGAACAGACAAGAGCTCGGCTCGATCGATGCGAACCACTCATTAAGAGAGCAGAGTACGCAGGTACTAGAAGAATATAACGATCTCTGAGGAACATCGTACGATTCTAACATTACTACTTTCTAGGGTTGAAACTGTTGAATCCGGAAGCCTGGGCGGCACCACGTGGGTTGATCAAAGATTGAACTATCCCCCATCGTTGCCCGTGCAGATGTGGCCTACAATACCCCCGTTACCAACGTGCAGCCTAATCCAATCGGTCGATCTGAAGCATGAGTACAACAACACCATCGAGAAGATATCGAGAATTTGGCGGACAGCGGTATTTTCGGGTATGTATTTGTAGAGTACGAGAGATGTGCATTTGTTCAAGCCTATGTGCGTTTCCGCGTCGACGATCTGCTACTAACTCGGGGTCTAGAAACCAACAATTAAAAGATGCAATTCGCTGGAATAGAAATTCTCAGGTAGATAACTCTCCAGATCAAGCAAAAACCTCAACTCAGCCGTGGGCTGCGATGGCACGGAGCATCCGATTTATGACCAATCGTGGTACCACATAATACAGCCTTCGGGGGGTTCCTATATATATTGAGTGTCGTACTAATCAGATCTTCCTCCAACTCTCGCAGGAATATCCTCTCCCTCCGAAAATTGGGTTTTATCGCAACTACTCACCAGCAACAAAGGTCTTGTAGCGCTGCACCCGCTCCAACTGTTTTGCTGTACCCTACAATCCCGGCCAACTCTACGCTCCCTCACCATCTGACGATCTGTTCCGAGTCCTTGAATATCTCTCATGGACTAGCCGCTCAATCCCCCACGAATTGCTTTTCAATCATACGTGCCGCCAGCGTGTGCCACAAGGAGCTTACGTTGCGATCTCAGATATTGGCATACTTTCTCCGATTGACGATAAAGTATATCTTGCGTTGTTTCTTGAACTTCAGGCTGCAATCCTGGGCGTTCATCGAAACACAATATCGACATCCCAGCACGCCAAAAACATTCCTGGCCGCATGGTATATATCACTGCCGCAGCCCCATGGAGGTGGAGGTGGCCTTGATCGTAGCGAGGGTGAATCGGATCGGTTATCTCGATATACAGTTTCGACTCTTTTTCAAGAAACCATGGAGTACTCACTTGATAGGTAGAGCTCTGACTTAGCTTTGCACACTGCGTAAGCGGTCATGAAGGCCTAAGCTCTACTAAGTAGTCTCGGAGTGGCTTACATACTAGCGTTCGAAGCTTGTTACCTCTGCTCTACTTCACCCATCCGTAGGCACAAGACTTTCCGCAACGGAGCTGGACTCCGAGCTTGGGACTTCATAACTGCTGAAATTGGGAGCAGGTCATCAGTTGGAAACCCAATAACATCTCTCTAATAGAGACTGTGGCCCCCGGTCAAATCCAAGGTTCACGCCCGACAACTCTTACCAATCTAGCGAATCATCAGACACACAAAACAGACACTGCGGGTGTGGCGTTCTAGGGATGTAATACGTTATGTTAGCACACCACCCTCGCTTCTGCCCCATCTTATCTGCAGCTTTGGGTCCTCTCCATGGGTCTTCCTGGGCGTTCAATTTTCCTACTATGTTTCACCAGTACAGCCGCGGAGGAAAAAGGAGAGCAAAATAAATCAGCCGTTACGATTTCGAACCTTGGTATTTACAGTACTTGGTGCTTATAGCACCCTGGCAATTATTACACCATGCACATCCAGCTAAGCTAGACGTCTGCTCTTGTGTATTAGAAGATTCCTTGCTGTAAGTAACTGGGCAAACGAGAGGGAAATGGCACACACTGGGAGTAATACAGTTTCTTATTATCTACCACTGTCTCTCTCTCTGTGTATTTCGAGCAGATTTCCAGCAAAAGAATGAGCATTACAGGTTTCGAACCTTGTTACATATGTACCTATTCGGATTTATGAATAGTAGGGTGTGAAGGATGCAGGTAGGATTTCTAGACACATGCGCATGCACATGGGCCCCATTTTTTTCACCAGTCCGGTCCGGTTTAGTCCAGTGCAGTCCAAGTTTTTTTGGACTGGGATCGGGCTGTTCTAGGCTTAGTCTGGACTATTTCTAGACTGCATTCAACGTTAAGTATATATTTGCTGTTATTGAGTTGTATTAAGCTGCTATTAGAGGAAATATATCGAGATTGAGCCAGATATCCATACAGAATTGCAAAAATTGGACATTAGAATCAGTATTCGTGGCACTACGCAGGTGAATCGTATTTTACTCTTACTGTGAGAAATCCTACCGAACCCGGATAAGTGTTATGAGCAGGAATGAACTGGTCCAGACCAGGACGGTCCAGTGCAAGACTGGCAGTCAGTAGTCCAGTCCAGCCTAAACTTTCCGCTGGACTGGGCTGTACTGGTCCCTATATCTGGCCGGGACCGTTCAAACTGTGAAACATTGTCCCCAAGGACACAAGACCAAGCCGCTCCACCAACAAAACCTCCAGGCAAGATTCATATCAATCTAATCTGCATTAACGCGGAAAGATCTCTTCCATTCAACTAGGCTGCTATCATGTATGATATTTCAAGGGGAAGAGTTGAGAGCAGACGGCCAGATTTGACCCTGACCAAGGCAGCCCTGTGCCAAAGCAGACTTGCAGTAAATAGGTTGGGTCGGCTCAAGACTACTGATAGCCGACCTGGGCCGGACTATACAGTCAAATATTTGCATGTCTGACAGGTATCTATAGTCTGGATTGACCCATGCCAACAGCAGCGTCATATGTGGAGGTCTGCATCTGACGGTCTGCGAATCTGTTGGTCGACCGCCGGCTAGACTGACCGCTTCGGAACAGTTTTCGGCCGCCCAGATACCGTTCTCGGTTGTTGTTGCAGTGACGGGAACTCGCTTACTCCGTAGGCAGACCCCATCATCGTTCTCCACTTTCACCCCAACATGGCCCCGCTCGATGTAGGCCTCGAAAGGCTCCAAGGTAATTGCGATATAACGCTAAGTGGGAAGAAATTTCAATTGCGTGTAGGTATAGATATTGTGTTTGATAGTCTCGTTCGCTCCTGGTGCTGCAAAAGAAGCTGTGTTTCGGTATTTGGAAGAGTGGTGTAATGGTTTGGAAGTGTTGAAGTGAGCGAAAAGGAAAACTTCCAACCACTTATGCAAACAATCACCTGTGACCGGCTCTCCATGAACCCTCAACATTAAACCCTAATCAAGCCCTAACTGAGGAGAAGAGGTGCACGCCCGCACACAACAATAGGTATGAAGGCTGTAGAAGGTTGTCTACTCGACCACATCAAAATTCGCCGGACACCGAAAACCTAACCCTAAATAAGTAAAACCGCTAAAGCACACATTAAAAATTACAAGAGCTATTTCCATGAACTCTAGAAGCAATGAGACCAACAGTGGTTGTTGAGTACCCAAGTAGATAATTTAGTAACAGAAACCCAACATAGCGAGCGGCACTCTGTTATGCGGATATCGATATTTGGTCCCTTACAATCTGCCTTGCGACGTTTTGTTCAAGTGGATGTTTCACGAGACCGAATTAAAACTAGGCAGAACTAGGGGGAACTGCCTCGACTAGAAATAGACGCAGACGCAGAGTCTAGTTCTAGCGCTTCCGGTTGAGAAACACCCCAGTGCGGAAAGGCACAATGCCAATGTATCGTCTAATTAGAGTCTCACGACTTACCTTTCCAAGGACCCGGTTGGCCAGTAGCTCTGCAAAGAGGCGGAGAACTGAAGGCACAGTAATCACTAGGTTTGTTATTGGGATCAAGTGCTTAAGCGCCACACTTTAGAATACCTCACATCACGAAATCCAAGGGGTCTACTGGGCGCGCAGGAGCTAGTAAATAACTTATAACAATGCCATCCTTCTCCCACGCGCTGCTATGGTTTGCGTGTGTTACTGACACGAAAGATCGCGCCTCCATGAATAACACGAGATACTGGCAGTCCTCTTCCATTCAAAATCTATATGACTGAGTATACCGGATCAGATTATAATGCAGGGCATTGAACAACAGCGGCAATACACACTTACACAACATACCACATTCCTGGTGGTCGTACGAAGAAATAATGAATATACGGGACTTGTCACAGATAAGGTACGGGTGCAGGCTGTGGTGGTTACACAGTCTTCTGCTACATCACGGTTTGAATATGAACAACATTTTGGTACTAGAGGTAAGATCACCCCAAAAACCGTGCAACCATCTCTAAAGCTAATCCGTTGGTCAGTGCCCTCGCCCGCAAGTGTGGCGACTGATGGAAGTGAGTTGTTAATGACACAAGAGACTAGTCAGTACTAATGTACAATGTCTAGCACCTTCCACCGGTTTTATACTGGCCCTGAGCATTGGGATACCAGTCCTCCTACTTCTCAGCATCCTACTATTCTATATATACCGTTCCCGGCAACGCAGCCTCACAGCTAGTACGAACGCACCTATACTGGGTCCGAAATCATTCACCAATTCCAGCAAGCGATCACGAAGTAGCACTTCTCTGCGTAGCAACAGCAGATTCCCAAATGCACCGCCAACACGACTATCGCCTCCAGAAGAAAACCTCCGGGCAAGAGCTACAGAAGGAACAATCAGTCCCGTGCAAATTCCTCAACGATCTGACACTGGAACTCCAATCGCCGAACTGCTAACCCCCATCACGTCCAATAACCGCCCCCAAAAGCGGCGCTCCACGCTTCCTCCACTTCCTCGTTTAAAGATTGAGCGTGTCAACACACGCCGAACCAGCAGACAATTCAGCCAGATTCTGTGCACTCCCGATACTCTTGTCAGCTGCTTGACTCCAGTTGCACCATCAAACGAACTATCTAGACACAAACCAATCGATTCGTCATTCTACCGATCAACAGCAGCAGCAGCAGCAGCAGGCCCTTTATCGCCGCTCAGCCCAGTAGGACCTTCGTTATCTACGGCCGCAGCTTCAGTCATCTCGCATCCAAGCACTAGGCATGCGAAACCAAACTTTCCATATGGTTACCAGTCCGAATATCCAGAGGCTATTGAATCTGGACCATCGAAACCACCGCCGGCGGCGTTGGGTCCTGCAGAGAGGCAGAGGGAAATCCAGTTCCTGGCTGAGGAGGAACGGTTAATCAGACAGCGGGTTCGCGCCACTGAGGAACTGATACGGCTCAGGAACGAAGAAGCAAGGATATTGGATAGGAAGAAACAGCTCGGGATAGGCCGGTGATACGACGATATGTCTAACTAGCAGCCGACAGCGCTGGTACGGTGTCGCGTTGCGCTACGATCCTGTAACAAAATGTAGTCAAGGAAGACATGGATGGATACTCGGGAAACCCCATTTGAACCTCGCGTATATTGCTCCAAGGCGAGTCGCGAGAAAACAGGAACTTTGGTACTGAGAGCATCTAGCTATCGGTAAGCAGAAGTTTGGGCTGGCCCATATGGCTGTGATGTAATTAATTTTTTATGATCTGATATGCATGTACATACATATGCACCCTACCACTTCCCATTAGGGATCCTCACAATGGGGTTTTCGGGCGCTCCGTTTTGCTGTTTTGAAACGCCGTTTCTACTAACACAGCTGCAGGAGGCGTTGGGCGGCTGGATAACCGCGAGACTACTAGCTAGTTGGAGTTGGTATTAACCAAGTCAAGCTTACATGTTAATGGGCCACGTATTTTGTATGAATCTCAAACGAATCCATTTTGCTTGGGATTTGGTGAATGTGGGGATTGGCGGGTCTTACCAGTATTTTGATCGCCGGGTGGTCAAGGTGATCGGGTTAGGGTTTAAGTACCCAAATTCCATTCTCTCGGGATTTGGTCCTGCAACGAGCTCGAATTCTGGTACTGCACTTCGAGGCTAGCCATGCAGGTTGGAGGGAATGAATGGGTGAGGCTTAAGATCACCAGTGGTGCCGCAGGCTCAGTCCTCTTCCTTTCCGTGCCTCCGAGAATGAATGAGAAAGTTATGCAAAACTTCTCGAGCTACAGCCTTAGTATAACTATAGCTTCGCTTTCCATCTATTAGGGTGGCTTTCGGGTGGGGAGTGATTAAAATACCAAGCAGATAGTGCCGAGTGACGTTGAGTGTTCCCATGTTCTTAGAGTAAAAGGCTCCTGCCACCACTAATGAGGAGGGGGGAGCGAGGGAGGGGGAATTGTGGACTTCTTGAGGAGGAGGTGGTGGTTGAGATGAAGGAGGCGACGACGGATGCGAGATGTGTTAGACGAGAGTACTTGACCGATTAGGACCGGCTACCACATAGCTTTTACTAAGCTAGTTTATCCAACTTAGCTAGAGTCTTATCACTAGCATCTTTTATATGGGGACAGCAGATAGGCTCGAAGCTACGGGCAGAGCCGGGTGCGTGCGTGCTCGCTCTGTTTCTGCCTCTCACTCATCTGTTGCGGGCTTTGCCTCTAGATTTCCTGTGTAATAAAAACCCCAAAGGCCTTACTGCGGTTGACAAAGCAACTGTTTTTACCTATGATACAAGGCTCCGTAGTACTAAAACCCATTGCGCTTGCCACCCTAGCACTGAGCTCTAAACCTTTGCGTTTGTCTCTCCTGGGCACAATCGTTAGATGTAGTTGCAGGTAAAGTAGCTGTCACTCTTTTGCGCGGCACTATACAAACATGGCTAGAACTTGGGTGGTCCATTGACCAGATGTGGGGAATCACTAATTATCACTTGAAGATCCGCAAGGCTTGACGTGCTCCTGTTTACTTGGCGCCAAGAGTTTTCACACTCCACCTAAAGCTTCCTAGTATACTTATAGTCATAAGTAAACTTAAGACCGTTGAGCCTAGTGGAAGTCAAAGCTAGGGCGGCAAGCGTTCCGTGAATATTAACCATGCATCGTGTGGAAGTGGAAATGGAAGTGGAAATGGAAGTGGAACTGGGTCAATGGAATGCAGGTCGGGTGGTCGCGGCACTGGGTGGACGTAGGTGCTGTGAGGGGAGACAGCTTGTGGTCTCCTGATACCTCCTATATTCCCACGGGACAATTGCCCATCTCGCCACGGAGCTTGCTGCTCGTCCACTCGCGAAACACCGGCGGCCAGCAATCCGTGCATTAATGGGCCAGAGTTTCGGCGGCAACATTGGCGCGGCCTTGCTTGATCGATCAAAAACAAGGCGAAGCGCAAACGCAGCCTCCAATGGAGGGGTCTTGACAGCATTTCGAAAGTTCCGTCACCATATGTACAGCCGCCTGAGGCTAAATTTTTATGGGTATCTTCAACAGCTAGAGCGGCGCCTCTCGGTCCCACCCTCTCCTCCACCCGGCGCCCATGAATCTATCGGGTTGAAGCACATGTCATCCACAAAGACGATCTGTGATGAAGTACAGTTGACTCCAGAATAAATCGGCCCACCCCCACAGCTTAACTTTCGACTCCAGGTTCGATATCTAGACATATATTGGAAAACTTGCTCATCGCGAATGAAAGCCTAGAAGAATTCCTTTCTATCAAGGCCCTCACCACCAAGGCTAGCAGCCGACCCTCCATAGACTCTGCCATGCATGAACTATTCCATTTTCTTTCCAACCTCGAGAAGATCAACGCTGACCTCCATCCAAACACTTCCGTAATAGAATTGCCCTATAGAAGGGGTATATACCCCCTAAACCTATCATCCTTGATCTATTCATGAAACAGGCTGCGAAGGGAAAACGCCATGATAGGTGCGGATTGAACCAGCGGGATATTTCAAATTGTCACTATTTCTTTGTTAGATACTTAGTTACACCATCCTGGAACATGACTTGGCTACCCTCAAAATCACCAAGCTTAAGCACTCAGTGTTACCCACACTGAATGGTTACGCTATAACTCCAGCATTTGCATCCAACAGATGCAATAGGAATTCAAATCTATCGACCCTGAGGTTCTCGCTGTTCAGCTAACATCCATCAGCCAAAGGGATTTGGGAAGGGCATCTAGGGTCTTGAAGCCCAACGGCATATTGTCACGCAGAATCCTCGTATACGGCCCCAATCCAGCCACGACAAAGGCCCTATTGAGGCCACCAATGCAAACACATCATCACCATCTCGTCTCCTAAGATGTATCAAATATGATACCCTAGAAGCCTCGGGCACAGCAGTCATGGAAGAGGGTTTTAAACTGTTGTAGTGGGGTTTGTTCTTTTAGAACTTATTGGTTAACTTGTTTTGCTGTAGTACGATGTAAATTTTTGCCCGAAGAGGAATACCGACACTGAGATACTGCACCAGAGATATCTAACCAAAAACCAAGCATTCTATGGTGTGGTACTCTTAAATATGGATACCATCGGCATATGGTTCGTGAAACCTCCGTGAACCGAGAGCTCATGAATATTGCTCCAGAACAGCCTCTAGTTGGAGAGTTGGAAATATGAGTGGAGGAGAGTGGAGCCGCGAAAGCGTAGACAATTCTTTGCTCATGCGTATCTTATTGTTTTGTGTCGGTGTGTCGGTGTGTACGCATACATTCGTACCCCTATTCCTCCACATGTCCTCCTGCAGCTAATACGTGTATTGAATACACATAATGTTATTAACCAGTATGACCGGTTGACGGGTCCTTTGAGGTGAGGTTCCACAGCTAATAGAATCAACACAACAACATCGGTATACATATTCGGTAATACCAGGATTGAACTATGCGGTGGATCTTGAAGTTCTGCTTGATGTAGGGGCTCAGCCCAAATCTACTGCATGTGCTCTCCAATTGAAGACGATGCGTTTCCGCCGCTGTTCCGGTGGCTTTCTCTTCATAGTTGCGATCAGTTTCGGTGTGGACTTAACTCGGGTTCACCTCAAATCTCCGCGAACCAGTTTCGAATACATGAAAGAACATATTACAAATAGTTGAGATCCTCTAGATTCGCACGGAGCCAGTTCTTGTGAAACATTGCAAAGTGGCATTGGTGTTGAAATACGCGCTCGGAAAGAGGGCTGCCAAGGTCTCGAAAACAGAGCCGGTGGCTGCCGAATCGTCGCTTTCGGGCCCGCCTCATAAAGCCGGGTGAGCATACGGGACTGAATTCATTGGCTGTGACTGAGTCCTGACATATCCGCAGATCCGATATCAGCCGGGGATCTTGGACGTATGTACGCGCAGTGGCTGTTATGTTGGCCTAATCTGCACCACCTCCTTCATTTGAACCACTGGTTGGTCCCAAACAGATATTACGAATATATCTACGCGAGGATCCCATCCTGCAGGGACTCCGGTAGTTCAGTTGTGGTACGAAGAGATCGAAAAAACTAGCGGGCGATCTGGTAAACAGCGGATCGGATGGAGATCAGGTACCGGTGCAGTCTGATGAAAACCTGCATGAAGTGAGTGAGGTAGTTAAAGCTGTCAGCTATGAAACTCTCCATTTCCCAGTAAACAGAAGCGCAGGAGGGGTGGTTCGCCCTAGTATTATTATGTCCCGTAGCAGTGGTGAAAAAGTGCCGAAGACGTCTGCAAGCCGGCGCCGCTAGGGATCATGATTGGACGGAAATGAGATGATGATTCAACTCTGCTGTTTAACCAGTCAATAAACCATTACTGACACGACCCTGTGGGTTCTCAGCTCCTTTCCACCGCTGCAGGGGTAGAGTATATCCCGTTAAGAAGAAACAATGTTCGGATTGCGGGGTTAGGTTATCGAGGCCCCGCTATCGCGGATTGGATTCGCTGGCATGCTGGTTCAGGCGAAACCAAAGAAATCTGGCCGGGTTCGCCAGTAATCATACACCTGAGCAAGTATGCAAAAGGTAGGTGCTTACTTAAGTAAGTAGCTAGTGCTGTCTGTCCGGCCACGATCTGGATCAATTTCAACCGGCGCTCCCAAGCGTCAGAGCAGCGTCTCTGACATAGACACCATACACGACTACAGATTCGCCGGTGGTGTGTGGTGACCACGCCTTATCAATTCCCAGCATGCAGAAAATTAGGGACGGCCCGAAAACTGCATCTCGCCGTGTGCCCGCCCGCCAGTCAACCGAATATATCTTTAGTGGGGTAAGTTCGGAAATACGGACGTGCAGTGCTCCAGCTAGCAAAGTCTCGCCAATATAAAACCAATACATGTGTAACTATATCCCGCAGCTGAGGGGGATGGCTATGCAGGGGCAAGTAAGATTTTGACAGAGGGTCCCAACCCAAACGAGTCCACCCGTTCGGCTTCTGGCCTTCGGGGTCCGCTTCGTGAGGCATCATTGCAGTGCACATGTGGTACAACTAGAAGGTGCGTTTCTGGTATCAGCCCCGCTAAGTTTGTGACTGACATGCATCCATATGAAAAAGTGCAGATCCCTTTGTCCTGCGTTAACTTCTAATCTCCCAATCATATCAAAATCTTTCTGTTCATGAGGATTTGCACTTTCTAGGCACCACACCTCAGACTCGATTGAGGTCTCAGTTGAAAGCCTGTGATTCCTGTCTATCTCAATCCCTCCTTCTCCAACTCCCGAGACGTGGGGGCTAACTCGTTAGCTTAATCCAGTTTCGAGAAATGCAAGACAGCAAGCAGCAGCAGGAGCAAATATCTCTAGATAGATAGCCAGGTATCAAGCTCTAGTTCACTATTGAAGTCCGATTCGATATTGATTTCGCAAAACATGCAGATATCCATCAAATCGCGCCAATGCACTTATTTTCGTGCACAACTAACTACGAAGCATTGTCCCCCAAACTAGCTAGCTGTTCGAGACTTTCTATGGAGCCCAGGACATCTTGAGTGCTGACGGGGTACGAAGTGTGGCGATTGAAACTCGTCTCCCAATATTTGCATAAATCCGGTGTAACTGAAAAGCAGAATCAATTGAGAGATCTGGAAGTAAATACCCGGGCGCGCGGTTTTACGATCCTTTTGGGTGAACTTTGTCCTCGCCCCTTGTTCTGTTTAGATTTTCTCTTTTGCGTGTGATTTGTGATGCGTTGTGGTGTGGTGTCAATGCACATTAGGTCTTTTAACGGCCTTTTAAATGCTTGTATAATATTCTTATGCAGATACCCTCGCGCCTGCGTCGATCCGATCGATTTATCTCGAATCAGGCCGCAGGATTTTCGATGCGTGGAACGGGAACAGGCAGTACATGGCAAAGCATGGGATAACGTACGGATAGGTCGTAGCGAGAGGTTGCGTGCATACCTGTTCCGTTCGCTTTTTTTCCTAGTAACGCAAGGGCCTGGTACAAATCCTGTTCATCCAGTACTTGCGTTCACAGAAAGCCGTTTTACACGCTAGAATCGTGGATGGTCGGGGGAGTCTGGAGTCCAACAAAAGCGGCCATGAGAACAAGAAAAGGGTTGATGAATTAACTGAAAATCTCCCCATCCATCCTTCATGTACATCCGACATATTTCAGACGCGTTGGTTGCTACGGGATCACTATCAGCTATCATGTCAACTCTCACCGCACATCTCATCCTCGCGGCCGTATCTAGCTAGGATAACGCGGGAATTATCAATGGGCCGCCATCACACCGACAGATAGGGTGAACCAAGGGCGGAAGAGACGTGTATGCAAATGAGTGAACTCTCACAGTCCGATCGTCACGCAAAAGCTGCATGTTCCGAGCCCCTCAAGACTACTCCGTGTGCTTTTCTCTCCAGCTAATGCAAGAATGACTGAACATTATAGGGACGAGAGGATTTAGTGCTCTATGCCTACTCGCGGAATTAAGTACCCTAAACTGCGGTCGAATTAGTTCGAAATGGCGTGCGTCACTCCAATTGAAACACCTGCCACGACTGGGGAAGGTGAAAATTGTAACGTTGTTTGGGGCGCGTTCGACGGTTCTGGCCAGGATGGCTCCTTGGGATGAAGAGTACTCACTTACCTAGGTATGTACGTTTGAGGCACGTACCAGTCTGGTGTGTATGTGTGCGTGTGTGCGGGTCGCCGGTTACCGCTACGTATACTGGGCTGCTGGGGCTATTATTGTGATTACCCCAATTGACCAAACAGTCTCTCGTAGTATATGACATTAGTTGTAGTTGTAGTGAGACAACCACCACTCGCCCTACGTATATGTAACGAATAGAAGACCAATGTCCACCAAGACCTAGAACTCATTCGTATAGTTTGCGCTCAGAGAGGACTATGCTAATTATGAATACGGTGGCACATGAAAAGCGGGGTGAGACATCTATCAACAAGTGCACCAACGGTCCTTAGAGTACGTATTATCTATCACTCATGATCTCGCCTGGCTCAGAGAGCCGAAGCCAGCAGCCGTCAATGCCTGCTCAGCCAAAGTTACAAGCTAAGTATTTGTATTCATGTATACGCTCACGGATGGGAAGGAAATTCAAGGAGATTGTAGAACAATCAACTATTGGTTTCCTGGCGCGAAGTGATCTTAAGCAAGCTTGCAGCGGCCTGACAGGTGGGCACCCCGAAGTCCACACAACATCTTCCTTTGTAATATTTATTTTTTTACCTTTTTCCGTTCCTGTATTTATACTCATACTTCTCAACACAGAATTCCTAGGTGGGGTCTTTTGCGGATATGTAAGCCTCATATAGGTTTGGGGAGAAGGATATAAGGTCCATGATTCCACCCCCAACGGCTACTCAGCATCCCTCTTCTTCTCGTCTCGCATTCGAATCACTGTTAAGTAAAACTCCGACAGACAAATCATTTCCACCTATATATCGCAATTTCTCTTCTCTATTTCAACCCCTTGTGCTCTACACCGAGTATTGTTTCTTGTATTTCGAATTCTTCATTCAAGGCTTCACCAGAGAATTGCTTCATTTGCAATTAGACGTAGCCGCGCAACAGCTTGCACAACTACCAAAAACACAGGCTTGTATTAATCATAATGTGTGACTTCACCAAAGTTACATATGAATGCGGTAGGTCTAGACCGAAAAACAGTGCCTATCTCTCCGAAATTGGCATGACCGGATACTCGGGGTATCCAGACGCTGCTTCCACGGATATATCTCGGATCTCATGTCATGCCGCCACCTCCACACCTCCACCACACTTCTTCCCCCGGCCCCACGTGGTCCAGCCTCGAGAGGCGCAAGGCGCTGACACTTTTTTTTAGGACATTATCGCCTTTTAGTTCGCGCCTGGTGCACACAATACGTCCAGAGCCAAGGCACGAATCGCTGCGGCATTAAAGTCGTGGCCGAAGATAATAGAGGGGGTGTAAAATGTGGCAGTACGTTTTATCCCCTGGTCCTGTCGCTGCCTTTTTCCTCTCTGATGGCATCATGAAATGGTTTGAGGGTATAGCCTGCAAAAGCTGAGTATGAGGCTCGATAGGCGAATGCCTTACTTACCGGCAATGATGACGAGAGAGCCAACGCGAAAACGAAGCGAATAAAAAGGAAGGGGAAGACAGGAAAAAGAAAGAAAGAACAGCAAGGAAAAGCAATATGGAATGGTTTTTTTGGTAGCGACCGTTGAAAGAAGGGTGATAGAAGCTTACATGGAAGGAACGGATCCCTGCAGCTCTCGCTAAGTTGCATGGGTTTCACTATTCTATAAGTTTTGATTTCTTTCTTCTCTCAGTCTTTGCTTTTTGGCGTTTATTTTGAAGGTGGGGCGGTTTTTTTTTCAATGAGGCGGGAAATACTCGGAAGAAGGATCAGCGAGAGGGGCAGGGAAGTATATACCGACATAGACGGATGTATATTGTTCTTGGTTTTGGGACTGGGATTTTGTTATAGAGGTCTGGAGTGTTTACTTTTCCGATTTGCATTGTATCCGCGGCCGGTATTCCCGCGGCCGGTGATTCCAAAAAGTATGGTTTGCTTATACAGTTACAATTAGAGCAGTCAATAGATTTCATCCTTGTGTGTCTATGCGGTATCTCGCCTAGTTATGAACCGTGAGGATGTCTATTCGAGATTCTTTCTATCTTCATGTTGCTTTTGCGGCGTTTATCGTAGCACTCCGGATCATTTCAGCTGTTAATCCTAAACGCCGACTGGGGATAGGTATTTGCAACTTTCGTCAGCAGTGCAAGAAAGAAACTTATAGAAACATTAATTGGCAGCATGGAGTAAATGGCCTTAAAATAATCGGTCTAAGCGTACCTAAGCAGGTAGATACTTGTTGCGAATCGTGATGGTCTAAATTCCTCAATCAGCCACTCCGTTTTCGCTCTTACCTAGGTTGCAATGGAAGTCGACTGGCTCTACTACGGACAAGCAACTCTTAACGAGTACATGATTTATTCACTCTTCGTTAGTGGTTTTTCTTCGTGTGTGCAACTGGTTTGAGCATTCGGTTGGGGCCTAAGAAATGCGAAAATGAGAAGTATACAATTGACACAGGGATGTGCCGATATAAATCTCTGCACTGGTGCCACATCGGCTGCTCCCGCTGTCTGCTGCGCAGACACCTGACTGGATGGTGATGCCATATTGGAGGACGGCGGCGGCTCTGGTCATGAAAATGTAGAGTAGCCGCAGGCAAGGCAATGCTGCATATGGGAATTGGAAACGATGTACGCGTTTTTTATCAGTTCCAGAAGCTCCAAATCTGAAAGCAAATCCGTCACTCCCGTTGGAACTGAAATAGGAACTACTACTACTACTACTAGATAATTTCCATCAAGAAAACCCTGGGAACGAGAGAATCCAAGTACGGAAATTCGAAGTCTTCCGAATTCCAAGGCCGTTGGAGGATGGATTAGCCTTGAACATAGAGTATATCACACTCCGAATTCCGAGGCTAAGGGTGGTATAAAAAATAACTCGAGGAAGCACATACTGAGCACGTATGTTTTGTCGTGCCCAGCTGCAGGAGGCTGGACGCGAGAAAAGCACTTAAGTACGTATGCAGGTGCATGTATAATTCGTTTGACATATTTCGTCCGGGTCCAGGCTGCGCACAATTAAGAATGGTATCCGGAGGTAGATGATGGCTCCGTTAGGGTTAGGGATTAGGTAACATTACCAGGGGTGTGGTGGGGACGAAATTTCTGGGCCCTAAACAGTTGAGTACAGTTAAGGGTTGTAAGTTAACACCATTTCTCTAGAATACACCCTAGAATAGAGTCAAGAGGCAGAGACAGGTATGGAATACTCGGAGTAAATGCAGTAAGTAATAGAGAATGCCGATATTCCTTGACTAGGAGCAAAGCTAAAGGACATCGCTCCACAATTGAAAAATCGTACTGGAACGGGGCCTGGGTATTAGTTTCACTATGCTCTGTTCTGATTCTTATATCCAATTTAGGTCCTCTCTGCAGTCAGAAGCCTAGGCAGGCACGCACATTTTAGGCTATCGTGGCATTCGCATTGTTTTGCAATAGGATGGTATGCAATAGGGATGGTATAATATTTTTGTTCTCGCATTTTTGCGTTGAAACGACTTGTCGCTCTCGTATACTAGGCTTCCGTTTAAAACCTTGTGTAGTTATTCTTCCTGTCTAAGATTTACAGATTGCATACACACGGTGGCTCTTCCTTGCATTGACGCTTGGATCGAAAGTTCTGCCTCAGATCTTAGTCGTTTTCGCTTCCCATTTCCAGCGGAAGTCTCCTTGATAGAGTAGAATTTTAGCAGCAATACTCTAGCTAGTAGCATCGATATCATTACTTGAGATATAGCACTTTCCATATCCCATATGCATGTTTGTCCAGCCCTTTTTTCTTTTCACATGCACATAAAAACCTGAACTCATGGGTATTTTGGGATACTAGAGAGAGTGCATATGCGCCGAACGAACTAAGAAGACAGGTGTATCATCAACGATATCTAAGCAACCGTGAAAACATTAGAATAAAAATAGACTTTTTTTGGTTGTCTTAATCACTCTGCATTCACTCAAACTAGAGTATGACAATACCCAATTCTCCCCCCCCTCCGGATGGCTGGCTAGGTGGGGGAGTTCCCCTCCTTCTACCCCTCTTCCCCTTATAAAATAAACTTTCAGCGTTTATTAATTCTCATGGGTGATCATAAGGTGGTTGTTATCCACTCAAATTTGTGACTGTAAATCTGTACGAATACCGGTTGTACTCTACATTGCATGCTGTCTGTCATACCGCAGATCGTCTGTTGCGGTTGCAGTTGATTTATTAGCTGGCGGTCCTGCAGCCGCTACAGCATGCATATGGCGACAAATAAGCTTTTATCTGTGCAACCGTCCAGATCAGATATAGCTACATATGTATGAAGAAATTGGTAATTGCCATTATTTGGGTATTCGGATCTAGGAGTAAAGTATCAGACGCTCTCGTTCTAGGGATGAATTTGGCTGCGAGAGCAGGGTGTTGACAGCTCAGTGCACTTGATTCTGTTGCTCTAGTCTCGGACTGCTTACTGGCGTATACGCCAGTAGCTGTTCTTGCTCAATTATCGAGATTGCCGTTTTACGTAAAAACCCCGCGCTCTTACCAGACCCGGGTATGCTTCAAATCTCAGCTGCTCGGAAGTATGTCATGCATGATTCCCAGGTGAATTTTGGGTGCGGCAGCAAACAGTGTCCTAGCTGGAAGGGATTGGAACTCAGAGAAATCAACTAGCAGAAGTGGCGTGGTGGATGCTCGTTAAGGTCGCAATGTTTGTTTACTCGAACTTGGAGGGTCAATAATTCTCATAAATTTAAAAATTTAACCCATAAACGTTACCGTTCAAACACAGGGTATTGTACCGTTGTCTAGAAATTCCATCAAATTGTGCCAGTAAACTTGTACAACGATCAATATCTGTGGGTGTCGTCCTTAATGCTGGTGTTTTCGGCGTTTCTTTTTTTCATGTATCTTTTTTCCCGTTATCTCTATAAGTTAGGTGCTCTTGTTTAAGGTTCGATCCTAGAATCTTCGTTGCTTGTAACCTCGCCCCTAAGCCTCGAGATTTAGGCGAAAGGCGGACAGCTGTACCATACTAGTACTTCTTTAGAATGATAAAAACCTCATCTAAAGGGGCCGTAAAACCCGCGTGATTTTGTTTGAACTTTCATTCAATCCGCCCCCAAAACTTTTTGCAATTTATCGGTACATTTTAGTGCCATTGAGAAAAAGTTGTGGACAGGTTGAATCCGAGCGATACTCTGTGATTCTACATCCGAGTCTATTTGAGGCAAGTCCATGCAGCATATGTAGACTCCAAACTCTCATCTGTATTCCAATGGGGGTATCATGCATGCAGTGCTAAGGTCAATTGCACAGAACTGCACCGTCTCAAGTGGTGGGATTTGTAATAAATAATCAGACGGCCGCACATTCCACGGTGGGGTCTGAACGGTAACTTTACGGGTGGAATTTTCAACCTTCTGTCGCAATTATCATGGAGCTTTTAGTCTAACCATTAGCTCTTGGAACACCAAACAATCCAGTTCTCTGGCCGAGTTTAAGTGACCAAGCATGGTGCAATCTCCCTTTGGAGATCTATATGAATCAAATTATGTGCAAAGAGACTCGATCCATACTCCATGGTCTCGGTAAACGAGATTTTCACGTGCATGACACATAAATCTTCGTTTGTTTCTCCTTGGTGTATGCACAATTCTTCCATACCCCCAGGTAGAGGACTCTTGATATTAGGAACTATGTAAAACCGCGCAAGTGGTTTTTGCTTTCGGTCACGCCATAGTGCTCGGAAACCTTCCGAAGGTATGATCAACCCGCCTGAAGGATGGAATAATCAATCAGAAACGAAAGTCCACCTCTGGGATTTAGGATGAGCTCAGGGTACAGGGTTACATATTATTCCCGGGATTCCCTGAAGTTGACAGTAGTGCTGTGCAGCGGCGTGCTGTAGTGCATAACTATAGCCTCGTCATGTCGGAACCAACGACGGAATGGCAACAGGGTTTCTAGTACGGACATGGCCGAAATCTGTGTGCGGAAGTTGGTCGTGTGAGGGCCGTTGAATTGGCTGGGTTATGGGATACTGGGCTTAAACCTTAGGTCCTGGCGGGATTCCGCTCTGGCAAAAGATGCAATTTATAGAGCCCGATCAAACTTATTGCGATGCATAGATCCTGTTTCCTCGTCCATAAAGTTAATATCCTATTTAGCTGCAAGGGAAACTTGGAGGATCCGCGTCTAGGATCCAAGAATGGGGTAAATAGCAGCACTGTTGTTGATAATTGTTATTGGATGTTGTACTAATCAGAAATGAAGAAGCGAGTATTAATATTGAGTTATATAAGATGATATGCATTGAACCAACACGGAAACTAGATGTGACTGATAGGTGGGGGCAGGACAGGAGATGTCTCCGTATAGAACAATTCACGCGGTCAATGTAGAGTACATCAGTCAGTTTTGACTGTCATTCAAATGTCTCTATGTGACCATCGAAACTTCGATGTTTCTTCCTCTCGTATTCGAATTCCTCTCGCTTTCTGTTTATCTTCCATATGTAGACCCACTTCAATATCTCAATTGTCTCGGAGCCTCAAGCTGCATCCCATGATTCTCCGGGTCAGGATATTTTAGCCATTGTCTGACTCCGATAACCCTCCAGCCTCTAGCCTCCACCGCTGTCACGCTTCGTATCTTGCGATTACCCGGATATGGGAATGAGCTTCACCCTTGATACGTTGGAAAATGCGGCTCCAAGCATGGAGACAAAACTCTACGGCCTCAAGCAAACTTAATGGTGGGGTGTACTCGAGTAGTGGCAGTGTTCGTTAACGGTCAGATCGGTCAAATATGACCCTTGACCGCGGCGGTCTACGCTAGCGGCGTCTGAACCCCCAATCTGACCGGTCTCGATCTATGGATGTTTATTGGCCAATCTACAGACAATACTGGCCCTTCTGCCAGCTTTCCGAGACAAGAATGGCAGGATATCTCACCAACTTATAGGATAATTTTACCCACCCACAAAGATATCCGCCAATAACTGTAGATAGTTATATCCACCATTTCTCAGCTAAGTGCCAGGCACTTGTGGATATTTGCAGATATTTGGAGATATTCACAGATCTCTGCACCGAGGCAGCTATTTATGAATGTTTACAGATATATAGGCTTTTGTAAGTCTTGACTAGGCTGGTCTATGCCAAGGGTAGCTTTCCTAGTAGTGAATGGGCCTGGTCAACCTATGGATTTATAGATAATCAGCCGGTCGATCTGACCGCTTGTGCAGTGGTGAATTATTTGAGACCGTTATTTTTGTGAGTTTGACTGGCGCGGGGCGGCCGTGCTTGGCCGCCGTGTATCTGGACAGTTTGTACGACGCTGGTCAACTCTGATTGGTATTCTTGATTTCAAAAATACTATAAATATTGCGGAGTTTTATCACTATTTCTTCTGACGATGCGGCAGCTTCGTAATATTCATCGATTTCTGGATTCGACTTCTTTTCTCAGTATTGTGTCTGCTAACCATGACATTGTTCCAGTTCCCGACTTTGGTTTGCTCATGTTTGAGCAACACGCCCAGCGTGAATGTGTTGCGTGTTGTATGGCGTTAAGCAGATACACTACCGCAACTGCCGTAGCCGCGATTATATTCAAGCGAGTGGCTACATCAGAAAATAGGAAACAATATCATAGCATTACTCTAAATAGATAATGAATAGGTAGTTATAGTGGAAATACACTATTCAGAGAGTACGTGCATATATCATCACTCTTACAAACTCAATTAACTGTCCATTTGATTTCAGCTTATTTTCATTTTAGTAGAAAAAGGCCCCGAGATTTGTCCGAGAACCCAGCAGCAGACAATGCGACTCAAATTCAGAGATATTCATGGTGAAATTGTACTTTGAGGCGTAAGTATGGCAGTGTTGTTGCAATCATTTCGCTATGAAATAATTCTCGAGTAAAGCTGCGGGTAATATACTTAGTTGTACTCGTACATGATGGTGGCACGAACACGAAAACACGAGCTCTGAGCGCCACAACATTACACGCCACCACACCGCTAAATCACCGCCATCACTCACCGTCAGCATTGACATCACCCTAGCTCCCCCCGAAGAACCCTCTGATATTAGTACAATTCTGATTAAGTTGCTACTGCCGTTACTAATACGACCGACGAACTACAAACGATGGAACTTCTGTCGAACCTATACGACACCACCGCACCCACCGCCATGGCAAAAGCCCCACAACGCCGTTCAGCCTGCGACGATTGCCGTATGTCTCCCCTTCGACTTAACCCAGGACGCATCGGATTCTAATTGAGCACTGTATGCAGGGGCCCGAAAAGTCCAATGCAGCGGCGACCTTGCGGGATGTGTCCGCTGTCGTCGAGCGGGCATTCGATGTTCATATTCCGCGCCAAAGCCGCCGGGCAGACCTAGGAAGGTGCGGAAGGTTGCGGAAGATGACAGGACAAGCGTTGATGTGCCACAACCATTTCAACAAATACTCTCAGGGGGGTTTAACTTTGGAAATATATATGGCGGTGGAGAAGGGGAATTCAATATGGGGTATGTTTGTTTCTTCCGTGGAAACGGTCGGTCGGTCGGTCGGATGGATGGTAGAGTTGATAATGAATAAGTTTGCCATTTGGGAACAGCGCCGACCTATTTGACGAATCGTTACTTCAAAGCAATAATTTCAACTTTCCCAGCTTCAATGCTACTACTTCTTCTATGCCTCCCGCGACGCCGAAATCATTCTCTTCGATATCCTCGCCACAGCCATTGTTTCCCTGGAGCCCGCCAGACGACTCCCCACTAGCACCTTCTACTACGTGCACTGGGCTTAGTATCACTGCACAGCCATGCTCCTGCCTCCCCGCCTTTTTCAACTCAATATCCATACTCCGCACGCCACTACCCGCCTCTGGGGGCTTCTCACTCCCTACCATACTGACAACTCTCCGCACCACTCGCAGCGCAATAACAACTTCTATGCAATGTCATTACTGCCACTCTTCAGTCCAGAGCACCTATGTGTGCATGATGTTACTTGGGACCCTATTGCCCTTACTACTCCTCTACATTGAGAACGCGCTGAAAGCCATATCTTCTACTACGGGATCCTCGGTCACATTAAGCGGTGGGATTGAGGTAGAACTGGAAAGAGATGTGTGGATAGGGGTGGCTAAGGGCGCGGTGAAAAAGGAATTTGAGGCGGTGATGAAGCTGGTGGATGAGATTGAGGGGATACTAGAGAGAAGGCATTGCGAGGGCACAGGGAAGGAGAAGGAGGGTCTGGGAGTCATTGTAAGGGGAGCTTCGCGGGAAGATGGAGTGGGGGAGGTTGTTGGGAGGGAACTGACGAATAGGAGTCATGAGACTGGAGAACCGCCGTTTTGTTTGGGGTTGCTTTGGATGATTAGAAAGATGGGGGAAAGGGTTAAATCGGGTACTGGTGTAAGATGCTGAAGGAGGGACACGGTTTGCTGATTGTGTGTATATTGAGGGGATGTCTTGTGAATCGTGATTCCGGCAAAGAATTTTTGGCATTTTGCACTCCGCTGGAGAAGTCCGTTTGCTTCGTTATCTCGATGATCCGATAAGCCCCACCAAAAATAAGCCCCGCCATTTCTCATCAATCTCTACCGCTACCTCTACTACCGCAACAATGCCCTCCCCTCTCCCCACCCACAAAACCGCCCTAATCACCACCTGCCTCGACAACTCCATCCTCAAATTCGGCACATATACTCTAAAATCCGGCCGCACGAGTCCGTACTTCTTCCAAGCTGGGGCTTTCAACACCGCCTCCCTCCTCTCTACTCTTTCACACGCCTACGCGTCTACCATCTCCCTCACCTCCTCGTTGCCCTTCTTCGACGTCATCTTCGGTCCTGCATACAAAGGAATTCCTCTCGCCTCCACCACCGCAACAGCACTCTTCTCCCACGCGCCCGAAAAATACGGCAACGTCGGCTACGCATTCAACCGGAAAGAAGCCAAGGACCATGGCGAAGGGGGTACGATTGTCGGCGCATCGCTGCAGGGGAAGCGGGTATTGGTAGTGGACGATGTGATTACGGCTGGCACCGCAATCCGAGAGGCGGTGGGAATCATTGAGGCTAATGGAGGGGAGGTAGTGGGGATTGTGGTCGCGTTGGATCGGCAGGAGAGATTGATGGATGGCGGGAAAGAGAGTGCCATCATGGCTGTGAGGAGGGAGTTGAAAGTGCCCGTTGTGCCGATTTTGACATTGGCAGATTTGATTGTGGAAGTGGATGGGAGAGAGAAGGAACGGATGGTGGAATATCAGGAGAGGTGGGGAGTGAGCGAAGAGTAGGGGGAGGAAGTTGGGTGGAGTGAGTTTGCGGCAGTGAATTATGGATAGTAAAATGGGGGGGATCCACCACCGGTTTTCGAATCCAAGATATTCTCATTCATTGTTCCGTTGATCTTTCAAGATGTGCAACCCGACACCATTCTTTTAAACTTAGGTTGTTGTGTTCTCACAGGAAGAATCTCAAAGGATCTCCTTCATTAAGCTAGATAGTCTGTCAAAAGACGAGGTAAAGATGTAAAGAAACAACTGCAGGCGATTACTACACAATTCCACACTCGTAAGACAATTGGGACTGGAGACGAAAAAATAAGGTCAAAACACCAGCAGTGACAGATAATTTGCAGCAGGAAGATTTCATATAGGGACTGAACAATGATAGAAAACCCAATCGTCAAATTGTCATCTTGACAACATGGTTTCTTAAAGATAATCCATAACACCATAAACGCCCCAAATACAAAATCTTCTCTGCATCCATTCGCATATTCGTGACAGTATGTTGGTGTTCATCCCAGAACTGAAACAAATCGCTTTTTCCATTCCCAGATGCGTTAAGGTACATAAAAGCATTTTTAATCCCCACTCCCCGCCGACCCATTGGGTGACCGTTTAGATCTTGATGGCAGCATCCAAAGCCTTTTGCTTCTTGGCTGTAAAGAGAAAATCAAATTAGTATCGATGCTTACAGATAATAGTCCAAAGGGAACAATCCACTCACCAATTCTTGCGTTGGCCTTGGCACCCATGATACCACCACCCCAGTGTCTACGGTTCTCCTCGTACTTCTCAGTGTATCCCTCCTTGCAAGCGGTGATGAGCTTGGTGAGCTCAGACTTGTCCTCAGAGCGGACCTCAGTGAGGGCAAGGACAGCGGCGGTCTGTAACGAAGTTAGAACCGGACAATGAATAACCGAAAGAAGCATGAAGGATTACCTTCTTGTGGACGACTGTTCCGAGGCGAGCCTTGCCCTTGATGATGACATAGGGGACACCCATTTTGCGGCACAAGGCAGGGAGGTAGACAACCAACTCAATGGGGTCAACATCGTTAGGTATAAGAACCAACGAAGCCTTTTTGTTCTCAATCAAAGCAACGACGTGGTTGAGACCGTACTTGACAACATAGGGCTTTTTGGAAACATCCTCCTTCTTCTTGCCATCCTTGATGGCCTCAGCCTCCTTGACCAAACGCTCCTTCTTCTCGGCCTTGGTCTCAGGGCGGTACTTGTTGAGGAGACGGAAGGTCTGGGTAGCCAAGTTCTTATCGGCGGTGTGCTGGAACTGGGCGAGTGCCGGAGGAACCTTCAAGCGCATGTTGAGGATCTTCTTCTGGCGCTGAAGGCGGACATATTCGGGCCATTTCACGAAACGCGATAGGTTACGCTTGGGCTGAATATCCTGACCAATACCGAAGTTGCGGGGACGCTTCTCAAGGAGAGGGTTCTATAGGCAAATCATATCAGCATTGCCTGAACGATGGGGGGATGGGAGTTTCATTTACCTTGTTCTTCTTAGAAGCACCAGCCCTGCTCTGAGGGAAAGGGGCGGGAGCAGCCTTCTTCTTTGCGGGCTATGGTCATTGAGAGATTTTGAATCAGCGAATATTCAACAGAAAACAAAACCAGCTCTAGAGTCTCGCGGCATTATTGCAGTTTGAATGCAAGCAGCACAGAGACTTCAGCCCTACTACACTGCGGAACACATTTCTGTGGATACAGGTAGATTTGTAATGCGTATCTTCCATCATACCCATAAAGGTATGAACTGCGCAATGAATCCAGATGGAAGTAGACCAAATCTTAGAGATTTTATCACATTCCACCTATCATCTCAAACAAACGTCGTTCATCGTCGACCCAGAGACTGGATCGGTTGCGATTTCGACGGGTGCTGGCGCATTCATATTGCGGGCGCGCGAACTCGTAGAGCGAATGAAGGAGGAGGAGGAGGATGAGGAGGATGAGGAGGCAGTAGTACCATGATGAATTTGTCGGTAAGGCCGGGAGAATGTCGTGTACTGGGCTGGGTGGTTGTTCGTTAGTCGTCGCGTTCTTCGATAGTTCGTAAGGAAATCGGTTGAATGGTCTTTCGCACAATGCGGCTCTACACAATAGGACTGCTATCTTGGGCTAGCCCTAGGTTACAAACATCACTGGTTCCATGGATAAACAATATATTTAAACCACAAATATCAGAGCAATTTGAGGTTATTGAGTTTGTTCATTACACTGCAAACATACCACAATCATCAATCATGAAAAGTGATATTAAGTACAAATATATCAGCAAACAAGAAATTGAATACAATATTAATACTATTTGTAATATCTTGTCAGGATAGTATGGAAGGCAGTGGACAAAACAATTAATTTAGTATACATGCAAAAATGTAGTAGTTTTGAAGTGTGGTGAGTGGTGGAGAGTCAAGCAAATAAAGTATTATATATAAATTGAAAATACTATATATATAATAAATACTTATATATATGTAATTGTCACACTGGTAATTAACATTGATAGTATTTAATTTAATGCTATTGTTGTAATATTTCTTAATATTTTGGATATACTGTACTAGGTGGATGGCTCTGGTCATGTTAAGGTGCAGCATCATCAGCAAAATGTATTTTAGTCACTGGAAGCCTCCAGGAGTGCCTGAGAGGATGTGGAGTGTAAACTTGGATGCATCAATTTCAGGGGAGTATCAGACCATGGGAGGGCATTCCGGCCAGCCTTCGGAGTAACTGGGATCTCTGATGACTGGTTCAGGAGTACCATGGGAGTGATTGTGATAAGTTTGAGAACACCTCGGAGCGCCGGAGAGAACTTTGGGTGCACCTGGAAGCACCTGGGAGCGCTGACAACAAGTCTGGGAGCACCGACGACAAGCCTGGATGCGCTGACGACAAGCCTTGGAGCGCCGACCACAAGCCTGGGAGCACCTGGGAGCACCAGCAACAAGCCTGGGAGCACCTCAAATCACTCTAAAGCAGTCTTGGAAAAACGACATCTTCTTTGGGAATGTTGCTGGTGGGACTGGAAATCATAACTACTACTTATTGTTCAATGATTTTTAAAAGTCATGTATTCAGTTTGTATTCTCATCTATCTATCTATATAGCTACCCATCTACACACAGTATATCAGGACTGGCTGCTGGCAGTGCTTGTCAGCAATTAGAGGTGTGCCTGAAAATGACGATCGAGTGAATTCAGAGATACACTCCGAGGCCATGTTTGAGCGAGTTTGGATATGCACTTGGAGGCCATGATCAAGCGTATTAGGAGATACACTTGGAGGCTGTGATCGAGTGAACTGAGAGATGTACTCCGAGATTGTGATTGAGTGAGTTTGGAGATTAACTTGGAGGTGGTAAGGGAGTGTATTTGGAGATACACTTGGAGGCCGTGATTGAGTGAACTCAGAGATGCACTCCAAGATTGTGATTGAGCGAGTTTGGAGATGCACTTGGGGACAGAGAGATCGAGTGAACTCAGAGATGCACTTGAAGGATGTGATTGAGCGAGTTTGGGGATGCACTTAGAGGCCATGATTGTGCGAACTTGGAGGCGGTAATCGTGCGAGTTTGGTGATTCACTTTGGAGGACGCGATAGAGCAAGATTGGTATAACGGGCGGGGTCGGGTGTAGGTGATATTGGTAACTTGAATGTGATATCGGAATCATGACAAAGGCTCAAAGTTTGTTTTGTGGAAATCAGGACAAGACAAGAATCAGAGCTGGTTCAAAGTCATACTTGCTTTGCTATACAAGAGAACGAGTAAAGAGAGAAGAAAAGGAAATGCTCCAACACCAAACAACCTCTCTTTATATACACTTCGTCTGCCACCCTCAATTCATTCCTCATGCTCCGATGTATCATCCGAATATCCAGCCATGATTTTACACACCACCAACCCAACTCTTATCAATACAACCACGCTACATCCTCCAACATTACAACACCTCAGACCACTTCCTTATCATAACACATTATGCTGCCACCATCTCACAGCATCCTCATACCATCCCCGCATCTCTCAACATCTCCATCTTTCCTTAATACTAATCCCTTCCATCCGCCCGATACTATTCCTAAGTACCTTTCAATTCATCACTCGTAACCCAGACTGTGACAATCACAGCCTGCAAGTGTATCTCCAAAGTTGCTCGATTATGGCCTCCACGTTCATATGATGATGGCCTCGGAGTGCATCTCTAAGTTCACTCCATCAGGGTGTGGTGAAACGGTGGAGCTAGAAGGCAGACAGCCAATCATCAAGACTCCGGTGCACCTCGCATAGCATCCGATGAAAATTCTTCAGACACGGCCGTTCTGGCTCGAGGAGCGTAAGAAGACGGTGAGAAGACATGAAGGGATACCTGGCAGTGATGAACCACACAAATTGTGTGGATCCATCAGCAAAAAGCGAAATTACGTTCCAAAACCAGACCCCACGCACCGACATCAGCCAGGTTTCCCAAAATTATGACATAGGCTGAAACTGCATTTTCTTCAATCAAGTTTCTGGAAGCTTTATTTCATCGTTGCGATGACGAATTACAATGCGTCATATGTGAAATCCCACTGCCAATTGCACGTTGCTGATTTTGCACTTGGAGATTAGTCTTACTAACCTTGAACCCCTGCAACCTTATTTCATTTGCTTGAACTGTATTTGCAGCGTGATCACCATCACCATCACCATCTTCACCCTGACAACCATTTTGACCCCTGAAGCATTGATTTACTTGCTCCTACCTTGATTTGCATCATCGCCATCACCCAGGCCATCACAACTTACTAATTCGCTACACGAAGCCTTATCGCAATCTTCTTCTCTACTGCTTCTGCAGTCTCCGGGGCAGACCCCATTCGAACTTTTTCAGATCAACTCAGATTCACTCGCAGCTATGCTCAGTCGATTCGGCTTCTCATGTATATCAAGATCGTGTAAGGACGCTGGTATACATTGATTATTAGCTCTCGATTCGCAGTTCTACAGCTTATGCAGTCTCCAGTAGTGTTAGCAACAGTTCCGGGTTGCCCGGCTGCGGTCCGGGTGTGGAACCAGACCGGATGGTCGGGACCGCATTGTGACCCGGAAAACATGGGTACCCAGCAGGTTCGGGGATGGGTTCGAACCGGACTGCGGTTCCATTTTACGGTTCCTACAACGTTGGCTGCAATTAAGTATTTGAATTCTCATTGTATCGCAACATGATCTATACATGCAATGTGCAGATTGATGCCCTGTTTCATCTCCTATTCTCAGATTTGCGATCCGATCAATATTCATTGATTCGCTTTGGAACTAAGCCGAATATCACGCCGAAATGACCGGATTTCCATCGCCACTCAATGACTATTGATCCGATTGCAAATCGGAGAATGGGAGATGTAAGAGGGCATCAAACTGCATATTTCATGTATAGATTATGTCGCGATCATCAGCAACAACTCTAGTTTCCGTCAGAAACACCCGGGTGTTCCGGACAGCACTGATGGCTCTGACGGAACCTCGTACCCTCTGACAGAGAATTACACGCTACCGGTCGCCCAGGCGACGGGTTGCATTGCATACGTACCTCCTTTACTTTGTAGTGACATTTACGCACCATCAGAAGGACACCTGTGTTACACTCTTCACAGGGGCAGCAGTTATGCTGAAGGGGTTTACACAACGCCTGGCGATGTTAAATCATAGCTACTACTTATCGTTCAACAATTTTCAAAACTTATGCGTTCAGTTTGTATTCTCATCTATGTATCTATATAGCTACCTATCTACACACGGTATATCTGGACTGGCAGCACGCGGTGATTGTCGGCAATGCAAGGTGCGTCTGAAGATGACGATCGAGTGAACTCAGAGATACACTCCGAGGCCATGATCAAGCGAGTTTGGGGATGCTCTTGTAGCAGGCTATGATCGAGCGAGATTGGAGGAGTACTTGGAGGTGGTCGATCTGGAGGCGGTCGATGGGAGGCGCACCAGGTGCTGAGACTCTATTCATCAGTTAGTTAACTCGAAACCGTGGGAATGTGACGAGGTGACTTTACCATTGAAGCCCTTGTGGAGGACTGGCTGGTGGCGGTCGATCGGTAGGGAGGTACGCGGGAAGCTGAAGCTACATTGAGGGGTCAACTCGAAATCGAGAGAATGAAAGGATGACAGACAATCGTAGGAGTATGCTGTACTCGGTGTGTGCTGTACTTGGTGTATGCTGTACTCGGTGTATGCTGTACTCGGTGTATGCTGTACTCGGTGTATGCTGGACTCGGTGTATGCTGGACTCGGTGTATGCTGTACTCAGTGTATGCTGCACTCAGTGTTGAATCATGATCATGGCATGGAGAGATAGAGAGGGATGACTTGACTTTGTGTTCTTGCGATGATGGCAGAGTTGTGGACGAGAAAGAGAGAGATGGGGGATCAAGATGAGAATGATATGGAGGATACGAGCGGCTATGAGAAATCAGGGGAATGACTTGCCTGATTGGGTTTAGAAG
>Ga0307512_10000791_pt1 | contig 46863 bp, 42 predicted proteins | sample 14_EM_MG_FD_200267 | JGI IMG/M metagenome (GOLD analysis project Ga0307512, IMG submission 200267) | Populus trichocarpa ectomycorrhiza microbial communities from riparian zone in the Pacific Northwest, United States - 14_EM | ecosystem: Host-associated > Plants > Roots > Unclassified | place... | reverse complement strand
AAATTCCCCTCCTTACAGTTTCCAAGACAACACTCCACACACCCCTTTTCACATAGACATCCCTCGACTCTCTCCCTTGCCCGTTCCAATACCCCTCTCATCGCCTCCCACGCCATTCTCCCACCGCCAGCAGCACGCTGCTCGTAGAACACCAGCCGCCCCGGCAGCTTCCGGCGGGTTTGGACCTGAGCAAACTCCTTCTCGGGAGCTTTACACTCCGTTCGCAATCCGTCTGTAGGTAGGAGGGAAAGGATTGCGTGGGAAGCGGCGTGGATACCCGCAGCGGGGTTGAGTTTGTGTTTTACCATCAGCTCCAGGATGGAGGCTGGGAGATCGATCCAGACGCCGTGTGTATGCCGTGTTATTGCTGGCGTGTCGAGTTCCACGGCGTCGAGAATACGGTTTCTGCGGTCGAGTTTGAAGTAGCCGAAGACTTTTGTTGACACGGTAATGGCGCCGTAGGAGATTGTGGTGTGGGGGAGAGGGGAGGTGAGAAGTGTGTGGGTGGGGTCGATGTCGGTGAAGTCACGTGGGGAGGTGGTGTAGGATACGTTTACGGCTTCGACGCAGGCTAGTTGTTGTGGGGAGTGGGAGACGGAGCGGACGAAGTAGGTACGGCCTTGGTGCAGGAAGATGGCGCCTTCGTAGAGGGTGAAGGGGGCGCGGCTGGGCTCGAGTTCTTCGAGTACGATGTTGCGCGAGTTAGTGGTGTCTACGACTGCGTATCCGGGTTCTTCGGTGTCGCGGATTGGGACGAGGCGGGAGGGGGAGGGGAGGAAGCGCGGGGAAGGATTGTAAAAGCCTGAGGAGTCTGGAAGGAGGTGGGATGCGGCGATGGAGGGGAGGGAAGAGCCAAAGTAGATTTTGTCGCGTTGGGGCTCGATGGGGAGTTCGTAAGCGGCGCATTGGACGTGGCCTTCAAGGATAAGAGGGTTTTCGAGGTCGATGGAGAGGGAGAGGTTTGGTTTTGTGAAAAGCTCTATGGGGTGGGACATGTAGTGTTGGTCTATTGGGTATGCACCGCCGACTAGGATCGAGAGGGAATCCTTATTCCTGCGGCCCGCGCGGCCGGATTGTTGACGCAGGTTGGAGATGGAGTATGGGAAGTTGACGATTAGTACGGCGTCTAGACTTCCAATGTCGACTCCAAGTTCAAGAGCGTTGGTGGCGACGATACCAAGGAGGTGCCCTTCAAACATCTCCTTCTCTATCCGCCGCCGGTCTTGTGGAGTGTAGCCGCCTCGATAGCCCATGACTCTGTTCACCACGTCTCCGCGTTCTAGCCTCTGCAGCTGCGTACGTACTGCTTGTAGCATGAGTTCGCAGACGTTTCGGACTCGGCAGAAGGAAATTGTTCTGACACCACGAAGGATGAGCTGGGCAAAGATCTTGGCTGCCTCAGTGATGGAGTCGCCACGACCAGACGAGGGGTCGTTGGGATCTTTGAAGGGTGTATTCCAGCAGAGGAACTCTTTTCGGCCAGAGGGTGAGCCGTCTTCGTCCGTGAGATGCACAGAGTCTATGCCGAAGATGGTGCGCATGTGCTAGGGATGTATTTCAGCGCTAGTTTAAAGGAGGGAAAATTGTGGAGCTTACAGCTTCGGGATTGGCAACTGTTGCGGAACAGGAGACAAATTGGGCCTTATTATTGCCCACGGCAGAGCATATCCTTCGTAACCGGCGCATGATGAAAGCAACATGCGATCCGAAGAGACCATTATAGACGTGCAATTCTGGAATTAATCAGTAACCATCCGGTGCAGGTCATTCATCACAGCACACTAACCATCAACAACCACATACTTCAGATTCTTCAAAAACATCCGCCAATGTTCTTCATTCGGTAGGATGTTCAAGTGCAGCATATCCGGGTTCGTAAATATCACCGAGGCCTCGTCTCGAATCCTCCTCCGTTCCTCTGTAGGTGTGTCACCGTCGAACGTATCCACCACCACGGTCCCCAAAACCTCCGTCATATAGCTCAGCACCTCCACCAAACTCCTCTTCTGATCCTGTGCTAGCGCCTTGGTCGGGAATATAAACATCGCCCGCGAACTCCTATCCCTCTCTAGCTCATGCAAAACTGGAATCTGGTAGATAAGCGACTTCCCGGACGATGTCGAGGTCGATACGATAACATGATGTCCATCGTGGAGGTTATTTATCGCCTCGGCCTGGTGCGAATATAGCTGCGTGATATTTCTCGCCGTGTAGATCGCATTCACCAGGTGCTGTGAAAGCACAAACGTGAGGTCTCCATATACTGCTTCTTGGGGATCAAATATCCTATGCCCGTCCTCCACAATTTGATCCACGTACAAATCCGACTTCTTTATCTCCTCAACAATCTCGGGAATCGATTTCCGCTCCGTCGGGATATCTGGCGGAATCGTGTCCGCTCCGGGTGTACTGGGATGCGACGACTTTGCCGGAACAAACGGAGAATGCTGGTGCTTAATGCCTTCCACCGGATCCTCCCCCGCCGCCGCACACTCGGCCAGGAACTTATTGACTGCGCGCTGAAACTTTTCGTTGCGTTTGTTGATAAGCTTCGTCATCTGCGCCGTCGAGAAAGTCGGCATCTTGATTTCCTCCCTCCTCACACCTACCCTTTGAATCTCATCCAGCTGTTTCACAACCGACCTCTTCAAGTCACCATCCACAAACTCAAACAGCAGCACTTCCTTCCCAGCATCGACTGCATGCGAGGTCATAGAATATGCCTCGTCTTTATCTTTATCCTTCCCACCTCCGGCAATATACACCTGTAGCAACTCCTCGTCCACATACTCGAAGTGCACGCCTTTTGGAACAAGGAATTTGATCTGTGCGATGTCGGCGATGGTGAGGTCTTTCTTGGTGTGTCCTTCGACTGCGGATTTGAGGTTGGAGAAGGTTGTGGCTAGTTGCTTGCGAGTGCAGCAGAAAGTGTAGACAAGGTTTAGGGCGCGGTGGACACGTTCTAGATGCTTGAAGTGGGGCGGCCACGGGGTTTCCGGAGGCGTGGAGGATTCGCGCGAGGAATTGGAGTTCTTTTTCTGACGCGGGGCTTTCTTCTTGGTAGATGCGGCACTTTCGGTTGGAGGGTTCTTTCGTTTCGGCGGCATTAGTGGTCGTGTGGAGAAGGAAGACGCGACGAACAGGGGTCGCGTAAAGTAGAAGACACCGCACGTGATGATGCTGTAGTGATGTCCCTCGTTACTAAACGACAATTATTGCAATCCCAGCTCAGGCCCCGACCCACTCCACAAACATCGCCTCACCGTACATTTGCTCCAGAAACCACAGGAAGCTGCAGTCGGTGGCCCCCACGCGCCAAGCACCCTAGTCCACGTGTAACCTCAAGCTTCAGCCCACCCCCTCCGCAGCTCCAATGCTCAAGAAAATGGCTACTCTCGCCGCTGAAGCTACTGCCCAAACGCTCCCCAAGATGCCCTCCGCCCTCTCCTTCGAGATCCGCGCAAAATGCTCTGTCCGCACCCCATTCCTCCTCCTGTCCCTGCACTCACTCACTCCCGCAGACCACGAGAGCTCGCGCCTCCGTCCTTCGCCTCCCCCACGGCCCCGTTGAAACCCCTCTCTTCATGCCTGTCGCAACGCAAGGCACCCTCAAAGGCCTCACTCCAGAGCAACTCGAAGCCGCCGGCTGCCGTCTCTGCCTCAACAACACCTACCACCTTGGTCTCAGGCCCGGGCAAGCAGTCCTCGACAAAGTCGGCGGTGCACACAAGTTGCAGAGCTGGAACCACAACATCCTAACGGGTTCCTTCCTTCCCACCACCTCCTTCGCCTCCAGCAGCTGACACGCGGTAGACAGCGGCGGGTTTGTCCCCTCCCCCCTCTCCGTACACTAAATAACACCACACAGTTTCCAAATGGTGTCGCTGCTGCAACTCGCAACCGTCACCGAATCCGGCGTCGAATTCCTCTCCCCGCACGATGGCACCCCCATGCTCCTTACCCCCGAACACTCCATCGACCTCCAACACTCCATCGGCTCAGACATAATCATGCAGCTCGACGATGTCATCTGCACCACCTCCCCTGACGAGGCGCGCATGCGAGAAGCAATGTACCGCTCCATCCGCTGGCTTGACCGCTGCATCGCCGCTCACCCGCCCGAATTCTCCACGCGGCAAAACCTATTCTGTATAATCCAGGGTGGGCTGGACCTCGAGATGCGGCGCGAGTGCGTGGAGGCCATGGTGGCACGGGATACACCGGGGATTGCAATCGGCGGGCTCTCGGGAGGAGAGGAGAAGGAAAGCTACTGCGCGGTAGTGAAGACGTGTACCGAACTTCTGCCAGAGGGGAAGCCGCGGTACGTCATGGGCGTGGGGTACCCCGAGGACCTTATCGTCTCCGTTGCGTTGGGGGCGGACATGTTCGACTGTGTGTGGGGGACGCGTACCGCACGTTTCGGAAACGCGATTACGTCCCGCGGGGTATTGAATCTACGGAATGCAAAGTATGCGGATGATTTTACTGCGGTGGATCCAGAGTGTGATTGTGTTGTTTGTGCACCTGCAGAGTCGGTGGCGAGGGAGACGTTGAATTCTACGCTTGGGAAGCCGTCGTATGTCGAGAATGGACGGTATACGGCGAAGGGAATGGGGGTTACGAAGGCGTATATTCATCATTTGGCGGCGAAGGAAACGGCGGGGGCACATATGCTCACTATGCATAATGTGGCATATTTGCTGGGGTTGATGAATAAGGCGAGACAGGCGGTGGTTGAAGATAAGTATCCGAAGTTTTTGAAGGAGACGTTTGCGAAGTGGTATCAGGGGGATAAGGAGAAGTTCCCAAAGTGGGCGGTAGATGCGCTTAGGGGTGTGGATGTGGATTTGATGGAAGATTAAGCGTGCAAGTGCGGTGCGTCTAGATAGAAATTAATGCTCTTTGGTTCTCGAGCTTGTTTACTGAATAAAGCTCGATACAGCTCTATATTTCCATTCGAGACTAGGCTATGACTAACGCACCCTAGAGCAAAGTACCTTAAATTGATGAAAGATTAAAAGCAAATCTCTATAACTAGTCTCGCTACGTCAGTATCGCGAATACGGCTCTATCCCATCCCTTAAGATTCATAGCATCGGTCTATTTAGTTAGCCGTGTCAGGATACTACACATGAAGCAGAAGAGGTTAAGGTTAAGGTTTGATGAGGTGAATATAGCTTGAGGTGAAGGTAGTTGAAGATGAGAATAGCAAGACTGCTCTTGTACCCAAGTAGATTTTTTTCTGTCAGGATCCCAAGCTGCCTGATGAATGTCAAGACGACCTCAGGTGACGGGACGTAGTGGGATTCTTTGTCACCCACCATCACCTATTCACAACTACACTCACCAATCACTTACTACGGTCTTCCACCATCTACTCGCATATCTCAGACGGCTCCTCCAAAATCCCCTTGTTTCATTATATTCGCTTCCTAAATAGTTTCTTATTATACAGTTCCTCTATTACCACACTCTCCCGCTTTAGTGCGTAACGCAACACACTGCGAGACTAGGCGCGTCTTCTACTAGTTACGGCCTTAATACCGGTTAAGCGTCTTTACTATCTCGTTATTCGATTTGATCCTTGCTTGCAGTCCTTATGAAGCGTTGGTAGAATACCAATCGTCGACAGGCTCACATGAATCTGGTGAGTCGTGGCAGCAGACAATTGTTTTGCTATCTTATTAAGCGTTTGAAAAATCATCAGTGCAGTTTTGCCGTAAACTTTAGATACCCCTCTCAGCTACACTTTTTTGACCTTAAAACATTTTTTTATCTGGGAGATATACAAACCATCTCAAGTCTATCTGAAACTGACGAACGTCAAGATTCGTACGTCATGCGTCCGGAGGGGTTCATAGTGCTTGGGCATTCGAACTTGGAATAACTCGTCACGCTCAAAACTTTGACAAACTATGGCTCTCGGAATAGTATTTCGTATCGGAATCTGGTTCAATCATGCCAAATCAAAAAATAGATGCTACGATAGTAATTGTAAGCTCGAGTTTGGGCGGAAATTGTGCGTTTTTGGTTATTTGGGAACCGATATATGTCGGAGCTCTCAATCTTCGGATGATAATTTGGTCCTTAATCTTCCTTATATTGCTACAACACACCTCATGCAAGTGCTGCAGACTGCATCTTGTTGTACAATCGTACAACCAGTTAGACAGACATGCGGCATATCCCAGTCTGCAGTACTCGACCACTTAGATGCTTACATTAAAAATCTGTGCCTCCCTCTGTTTTCTTGACCGGTCGGCCCAAAAGCGGCTCAGACTGCAGGCCGTCGCCTTTTGACCCCGCTCATCAGTCGTATATCTCACATCCGGCAACCACCACCAGAGTCCCTTCACACCACCATGGCAACAACAGAACCCCGTGTTATCCATCTCGATATTTGCGCTTATGGGGATCTGGAAATTGCCCTGACAACATCTGATATCGATGTCACATACCGTGTCTCTTCACATCAACTATGCTCTGGCTCCCCTTTCTTTAGAGCTATGCTCGGTCCTCAATCTTCCTTCGCCGAGGCGAGCGGGCTCCGCAGTCATCAGAGCTCTTCCGCTACTGAGTTGAATGGTTCGCTCTTCCGAATCACAGCCGAAGAGGAACACGGCCCCACTGCACTAGCGACAGTGTTGTACGTCTTGCATGGTAGAGCCGAGAACATTCCGGAATCTGTCACCTTCGAAAACCTTTTCGAGATTGCAATAATCTGCGATTACTACGATTGTGCGGCAACAATGAGGCCGTGGGATGAGATTTGGATGGGTCCACTCCGAAGCCTAACCTCCAAACCAGGGTACGAAAACTGGCTATTTATCTCATGGGTGTTTGAAGACCAGGACGTATTTGGAAAGATGACAAAAACTTTCTCAAGGAATGGGGTTATGGTAGATGGTGAGTTTGGGGTTATGGTTGCTGGGAATGTCAAGAGGATGGATTGTCACCTCCCACAGGGGATCATAGGTACGATTATGTGGAATACATGAATGATTAATGCTTATGAGAATAATTCAGACGCTATGGCAGATCAACGTGACAAAATTGGCCAAGAAGTTATTACCGCCTGTCGAGATTTCTATATCAAATTCGAAGGCAGCAGTTCGATCAGTTGCAGACAGGGAGGATACAAGGAATGCGATTTCATTTTCTTTGGAGCACTTCACAAGGCCTTTAAGTCTATTAACCTGCACCCTTCGGATGCGGAACTTCAGGCCCACTTGGCACTAGATGCTATAGTCAAAACTATTAAAAGCGCGATGGATGAGGTGAAGCAGAGTATTAACAAGATAAGCGTCAGCGGTTCTTCTCGCCATTACATTTGTGGCGATCCCGCTGATGAATTCGTATGGAGCTTGCAAACAAAACTAGGCGGGATCGAACCACTTCATTTGATGTCGTTCTCAAAGAAACCAGCCGCTTTAGAAGCTAAGTCTGAATGGACAGCCTTCTTGCTCAAGGAAGCTACTTTTAGTTCTATTCAGACAACCGGTCCCGAGATCTTCCGCCTAAGCGTCTGCAAGTATGGGGATATGGAGATTGTCCTGAAAACGAACACAATCCACGCTACGTATGTTGTTTCTTCCCATCAACTGCGCGCTGGATCTCCAGTTTTCCGCGATCTGCTCGGTCAGGATTCTGCTTTTGTAGAGCACAATAGTTGCCGTTATAGACAGACCCCTGATTCGGGGTTAAATGCAAACTCAAATCGGGGGCACTATCAACTCCAGCTCAAGAAAGATCACGACCTCGCCGCCTTGTCAATTGTCTTATTTATTCTGCATGCACGCGTGCAGGCCCTCCCAGAAAGTGTGCATTTTGACAATCTTATCATCATTTTAGCTATCTGCGACTACTACGACTGTTCGGTGGTCTTGCAACCATGGCAGGGGAAATGGATTGAAAGCTGGAGGAAACACTTGGGATCCCCAGGATATGAGGATTGGCTGTATGTATCTTGGGTGTTTCGAGAAGACCAGACCTTCCAAACTTTAACGAAGAAGTTGTCCGAAAGCGGGGTAGTTGAAGATGACGAGTTTGTGTTTATTGTCAAGGAAGAGCCAGTGAGGGATGTCAAGTATTTGTCTAAATTCATCCCCCAGATGATCATAGGTATGACCACTAACCCCAAGATACAATACCATAATATACTCACACGCATCGATAATAACACAGATGCAATGATCGAGCAAAGAAATGCGGCCGGGGAGAAGATGATCCAGGCATTCCGGGATATCTATGAGCAGTACAATATCGACAACGATACAACTTCCAGATGTCGTACTATGCCCCATAGCAACACTCGCAAGATATGTGATCGTTATATATATGGAGAGCTACATCTTGGATTCAAGGCTGCTAGGCTACTCGCGGATGGTTTGAGCTTCCGCTCTGACATCTCTATAAACCGTGCAGTCGCGGATCTCAACAAGCTAAGCACTGTTTTAAGGTTAAACCTCAACTGTAATATAGGTGGATACATACACTCTAGTTGTTCCGTCATTAGTACCGAACTCACCCGAATTGCTCAAAACGCACTTACCGACATAAAACCACTTCCATTGACTACATTTGGGCGAAAGCAGGCAGAGAAACAGGTAGTTACTTGGAACAGCGTGTTAGCGTGAGCAGAGGAAGTGAGCTGGATTCAGAGACGAAAGATCAGAATCAAATGAACCTAGTATCGAAGGGGTATGAGATGGAAAGAAAATGTTTTGGGACTGTCTAGTGGTGCTTTGGTCAGAAGTTTTATCTAGCATCTCGTCGTATCAATCTTTCTGTAAAGTTTATCCTCAATTTTTACCGCAAGACTCTTGCATGGCTCCGCCGCTACTGCTCGTACTTCTCCTCATCGGTTACCTGTCTTTCTCCGCTATATTTAATTGGTAATGATGCATGGCTGCCCCCTTCCGGCGGAGATTGATGTCGTGAGTGTTCAGTGTTTGAGGCAGCCAGTGAGGGGATCTGTGAGTACTTAAAGTAACATCAAGGTAGAAAGATTCTCGGTGGGTGCTCTAGGTGATATCTAGACGGAATTTTAGTGCTGTTGTGCAGGTGGCACGGGTGATAGTCTATGAAGAAGTCAACTGTAACAAAATCTACTTACACTGAAATACAATACAGCACAGTGGCATAATATGGTATTCTGCAAGCCCCTAGATATCTCATCTTTCTGTGCTGTCTACCTGAAATGAAATACTTTCGTCATCGGCGGCTTAACTCTGGCGGTTACTTTTGATAGTTACTTCCATGCCGTTACTTACGACTGTCCGAACTTCGGTCACATAATAATTGATGAAGAATGTGGAAATCAAAAAAAAAACCACCAGGAAAATGTCCTTGCGCGACGCGTAGCTTATAGAGAAGCAGTTTTTCAGACGGTATTCTATAAGAAATTTGGCACGTGGCACTACGAGACCCTATAGACCTGCGCGTGGACGCGGACAATATAAAATCAATTGCACACCCCAGGTATACTCAACTTCGTGTTCCTAAACGCGCATGATTCTATGCCCTTAAGTACCTGGCTCTCCAGCTCGCTCAACTTCAAGCTCTCAAGCGCACTTAACTCTACGCTTCTAGCTGCGGTTAATACTAGCTGCACTGAACTGCATGCTCCCACATCCAGCCCGCTTCAAAAACACAAAATTTGCCACTGCGAGAGAATCGCTCAGCGGATCCACGATCTGAGAGCACTACCATTTAAAGTGCATTGATTGGATCATTTGGCGTCAAACAAGCGTCTCAATCAGACCATATTGATGAAGTTGACGTGGAGTGGTGGATAATTACTCGCTGAAAAATAAGTCTCAGAATACTCGCAATGAGACATTGCACAGACCATCAATTGTATTTACCTTGTTAGTAGATTCTTGGATTGAGTAATTTGATATCCCAATTAAGAATAGTATTCCAATCATGTCAAGGATGATGTGCACAGACAATGTCCCTTCTAAGTAATGGTCTGAGTAATATTAAAATGTCCGTAGATTATATTTTCCAGCAAATATTCCATCAACTCAACCACTCATGCTAACTCCATGAATATTACTCTGATTGAGACATTTGTTGTCAAATGTCTACTCGATTCCCTCTGAATGGTCACCTTGACAGATCGTGAATCCGCCGAGCCGTTCTCGAGTAGCTGCCAATTGTGTTTTTGCGGGGACACCCCGAGGGCGCGGAGACGAGTGCAGCTGGGAGCATGGAGTCGAGTGCGCTTGGGAGTGTGGAATCGAGCGCGCTTGAGAGCTTGGAGTCGAGTATACTTGGATGCACAGACTACTGGCAGCGGAGTGGCGGCCGGCCGAAATCATGACGTCGGTCGATCTATTGGCGTGAACCTTATCTTCAGATGCGATGAGAGCTCACGATGTCTCGCAGCCATGGTGTTGATAATTTCGGTCATCTGTCCTTCGGTAATAGTGAACAATTCCAGTTTTCCAGCGGAATCTTCAGCCCAATTCCCGGTGATTTTGGACGAATGTGTGGGCACAATCGGTCTTGCCATTCTTCTCATGCTGGTCACGGTATGGCGGTGGTGATGGTGATGGTGATCACAGTGTCGGCCAGCGGTGGGAGCACTTAGACGAGTAGGTTGGCTACGCGTCAAAGCTTCCACAGACTCAGACTTTCCCATCAGCCCAAAGCTTCCGTCACTGGCGGCTCAAAGCTTCCCACAGAAAAATTCCATTCACCCTAAAGTGCTCACTCAAGCACTTACTCAAGCGGGCTTCAATTATAGTATCGGTAGTGCGTACAGTACTAGCGAAAGCCTACTGGCAGTAAATACTTGCATAGGTCCATAGACTATCGGCTGTATATAGTTCCATAGGTCCACGCGTGGATCACTATAAGTCCACTAATGACTACGCGTCGCGCAGGGGCAATGATTCCACCAGTCCAGCAATGGATCAGTCCAGACCGGAACCGTCCAGTCCAGTCCAGGTCCAGTCCAAGAAATTTTTGGACTGGGATCGGACCGATCCCAGATGCTGACAGACTGGACTGGGCTTGGTCCGGACCGATCCCTCACGGTGTCCAGGGTTAGGGTATACTTTCCCGGTTATTAGTCTTTTAATGGGGAAAATATATCCCGATGGAGCCGAATATACAGACAGAAGTGGTATAATCTCGATCAGAGTGGGTATTCGGGGGCGAGTGGTCATAAAAAGTGAGGATGAATCATGTTTTCGGTAGTACTTTGCTAAAAAGTAATGACAAAATTATATGCGTAAATGGATCAGTCCAGACCAAGCCCGTCCAGTCCAAGACTGCCAGTCTGTGGATCAGTCCAGTCTGACCTTCCCATTAGACCGGACTGGACTGAGCCCTACTGCGGACCGGGATCGTCTGGACTGGTGGAATCATTGCGCAGGGGTCCACGGGAAGTTTGTTATGAGTTGCGCAGTCTATAGTCGATTTGCACTTTCGTTGATGATGCACACTACTAGAACTATTACTCTTGATCTCTATCCCTACTGACCGCTAGTCAAAAGTCCACAAGCATCCCTCTACGTTCTGATCCTGATCCCAGCTTCTCTACATTTACCCCCTAGCTTTGTCGTAGCTATAGACCCAACCCCAGCCCCAACTCCAGCTCAGGGCATGCAGTAGTTACTCTATCAACCTCCATGCACTAACTAGCTCCAGCAAGGAGCTATGGTGGCAATCGCATGGAACCTGTTTATTGAAAATACGGAAGTATCTACATTTCTCTTTACTAATATTGTAGTTTCTTAAGTATTCTCCTTACGATAAGATGGTACTTTATGGATAAGAATAATGCGGTGTGTTAATAACTTTTAATACTTTTGTTATCTTTTTATATTTAGGTTGTCTAGAAAGTTCCAGTTAAAAAACTTGTCTAGAACCTTCTTTTTGTTCAGTTGGAAGAAGGGATTTATCAGCGCTTATCTTGAAAGAATGCGCCTAGATGGTTCTGTTATATTCTTTACTGTTCTTATGTATTTATGTACAGTTGCAGAGTTTTTCTCTTCCTGTTTTGGTTATTGATCCGCGACCGTGGTCATGGACAATCACCCGTTTATTATTGTATATATAGGTACTGTTTCTCCGGTTAGAGAACAGTTCTTTAGACTTGCTCAGACATCGATCGGAATACTACAATATCTCCTCTCTAATCCTATTCTTAGTATATGCTTATCTTTTGAATATTTCTTGAAATCGTTATATTTGCAATACTTATTATTCGAATACTTCTTCTGAGATTCTAATAGATCTCTTCGGACTTTCGCTGTTATAATCGAATACTGTTGAGGTAACCTGTCGCACATGAACTGAGTGAGGATATAACTATACTAGTAGGTCAGGTATGATCTAATGATCACTTAATACTGGATGCGGTTAAAGTATCTCTAGGGATGTATGTTCGTGCAATTGGTAGCATGAGCTCCGAAGCAGTACTGTTCTCATATGCTTAGAGCTCGGGAAGTAGCACTATGAATTGTGGTGGAGGTCCCTAGGCCTCCGGCCTCCCCACCACAACTACAATACAAATTTCAGCTTCCTCCGGTCTGAGTTTCACGTACAGCATACGTACTTAAGTAGCTAAGTACGGGAATAGCAGGCTTACCGGCAGCGAAACATCAGGTGCCAAAGTTGGGACAGTCATAAATAATGGCGTAGAATTAACTGTGAAAAGTGACTGCTCAGAATTGTGCCGCGTTATCAGTCAATCAAATGACGAATCATTATCTATGACCCAATACACGAAGGAGAAAGCATTAGAGCATTAGTATCAGTAGGAAAGAAAAGACTTACAAGATTAGAATGTGGGAGATCGCTGAGCGGATTATTGGTTGAGTGAGAGCTACTTTTCCTGGTGGCTGGACGTTTAGGCAACCTTTACTTCGCTGACGCGCATATCCAGTCTGTAGTACTCGACCACTTAGATACCCGCATTAAAAATCTGTACCTTCCTCTATTTTCTCGACCGGTCGGCCCAAAGCGGCTCAGTACTGCACAGCCGCAGCAGCCGCGGGCCGTCGCTTTTTGACCCCGCTCATCAGTCGTATCTCGCATCCGGAAACCACCGGCGTCCCCACCACACCACACTTTAACCATGGCAGCAACAGAACCCCGTGCTATCTACCTCGATATTTGCCCTTATGGGGATCTGGAAATCGCCCTGGCAACATCCGACATTGATGTCACATACCGTGTCTCTTCACATCAACTATGTTCTTGCTCCCCTTTTTTCAGAGCTATGCTCGGTCCTCAATCTTCCTTCGCTGAGGCGAGCGGGCTCCGTCATCATCAGACCTCTTCCGCTACCGCTGCTTCGCTCTTCCGGATCACAGCCGAAGAGGAACACAACCCCACTGCACTAGCGACAGTGCTTTACGTCTTGCATGGTAGAGCCGAGCACATTCCGGAGTCTGTCACCTTCGAAAATCTTTTGGAGATTGCAATAATCTGTGATTACTATGATTGTGCGGCAGCGATGCGACCGTGGGATGAGATCTGGATGAAGCCACTCCGAGATTTGGCTTCTATGCCAGGTTACGAAAGTTGGCTATTTATTTCATGGGTATTTCGAAACCAGGATGTATTTGGGCAGATGACAAAATGCTTTTCAAGGAACGGTGTTATGGTGGATGGGGAGTTCGGGGTCATGGTTGGTGGGGAGGTCAAAAGGTTGGATTGTCATCTCCCGCAGGGGATTATTGGTATGATTATGTTGAATTGCCGGAAGATATATGCTGAAGGAATTACTAGACGCTATGGCAGATCAACGTGCCAAAATTGGCCAAGAAATCGTCCTCGCCTGCCGCGATGTCCTCGCTCAGTACGACGACGACAACACAATACGTTGCCAAAGTTCTCGCAAGGAATGCGACTACATTATCTACGCGGCGCTTCATAGGGGGTTTAGGTCTAAAAGCTTATTCCCTGCTGATGAAGATCCTCATGCCCACTTGATGTTAAATAACATAGTCCAGAATGTTAGGGGCGTGGTAGATAGTGTAACCCTAAGCCTCCAGAGTATAGGGAGTTTGTCCAGCCAGAACTATGGCTACAGCAGCAACCATTACCATTATTGCAGAAGTATCATCGATGGAGTCATGCAGAACCTGCAAGCGAAACCGGAACAGATCAAACCCCTCGATTTGACGGCATTTTCGGAGGAGCCAGCATCATTCCCGTTAGAACCATCGGCGCCCGACTCCTGGGTCACATGGAACGCATTGCTGCGTACGGGAAAAATTTCAACAAATTCCTCTCTTAGACCCGTTCGCCTTGAAATCTGCAAGTTTGGCGATATAGAGATTACCCTGAAAACCGCGACCATTCACGTTGCATACCTAGTTTCCTCCCATCAACTACGAACCGGCTCTCCTGTCTTCCGAGACTTACTCGGTCCAAACTCAGAATTCGGGGAGCACACTCGGAATCGTCCGGTTTATTCAGGGTTAACTATGAATACTGCGGAGCGATATCGACTAGAAGTAAAGAAAGACCTCGACCCTACCGCCTTTGCTGTTGTGTTATACATCTTTCATGCCGGCGGAAAGAACCTTTCCGGAAGCATCCCGTTTGCCGGTCTAGTTAAGGTTGCTATTGTCTGCGATTATTACAACTGTTCGGCAGCCTTGGGGCCCTGGTATGGGAAGTGGGTTGACTATTGGAAGAACCATATAGTAGATCGTGGGTATGAGGACTGGTTGCTTATTGCCTGGGTGTTTGGAGAGTACCAGATCTTTCAGACATTGACCAAGAACCTTTCTGAAAGGGGGATCATGGAAAATAACGAGTTCTTGATTGTCTCCAGCGAAGAAGCGAGGGTAGCTGAGAGATTTTCAGAACACATTCCACGGATCATCATAGGTATGTGTGCTCGCCTGAAGATGATAGTATTAAGTAATTATATTGATACATATGGCCGTATGGACAGATTCAATGATAGCACAACGAAACAAGGCTTGTGAAAAGATCGTTCAGGCTTGCAAGGATATCTATGAGAAATATAGCGATGACACGGCTTCTAAGTGCCGTTCTGCCCCCCAGATCCCCGCTGGCAAGATGTGTGATCATTGCATATATGGAGAACTACACATGGGGTTCAAGGCTGCCAAGCTATTAACGAATTCGAATGGCTTTAACATCAGTTTGGACAATTCTCCAAGTCGCGTAGTAGCAGAGCTCCACAAGCTGAGTAGTGTTATGCAAACCCTCACCAATTATAATTTCGGCGGGCGCCAGCACCGTGGTTGTGCCGTCGACATTACCGGACTCGCCCAAATTGCTCAAGCTGCACTTAACGGCATAAACCAACTTCCATTGACTACATTTGGGAGGAATCAGGCGGAAAGGCGCACGGTTACTTGGGACAGTGTGTTAGCAGGATCGGAAGAAGGAGCAGAGTGATGGAGTTAATTCAGACACCGAAAGATCAGAACTGAATAAAGTCGAAATCGAAAGTTCATGAGAAGGAAAGAACATATTTTGAGGTTGTCGTTGACTTTTTGGTTTTAAGTTGTCTAACGTCTCACCTGTAGATCATACTATCAATCTTTAAGTATTTCTCATTGTATTCTTTCTGTGGCAAGTAAAACTTTTCTGTGACTTCACCGCTGCTATTTACCTCTCCTGGATGACCCGTCTTTCTTCAATATCTTGAAGAACGAGTGGTAAACACCAATCCTAATACTTTCCGTAGGTTCTATGCCTAGACTGATACTGCAAATGTGTTCAATGATTTGAGACAGCGGTTGGAAGGATCTACAAATAGTATAGGACAGCGGCAAGACGGCAAAGATGCTCGGCGGGTGCTCAGGGCTCTGCAGTGACAATTATTGCAAATATGGAGGGGAGAACGGTTTACGTGTATAGAATTAAGGCACAGAGAAGGAGACTTGTGTGCCTTTCCATCAACCCTGGTTACAGTAAGCTTGTATCAGGTCTGTAATACGTCTTAGGTCATATAACAGTCGTCGTAGTAATACGGGTGACAATCTATGAAGCAATTGAGCTGTAGTGGACAAAATCTATACTGAAATATAATGCAACTAATGTGATATGCAAGTCAGAAGATGTCTCATCTCTCTACACTGTCTTTCAAATGTGAAATAAGTACTTGTGTCATCATCGGTCAATCGAATGAACGAACATCGTCTATGACCCAGGACGAAGGAGAAACTTCGTGGAATCGGCTAGCGTGGTAAAAGCACCAGTACCAGAAATAGACGAGGATTTACAGGCTAAGCGTGTGGGAGCTCGCTAGGCGGACTGAGAGCCTATTTTTCCTGGTGGGTGAACGTTTAGGCAACCTTTTGCTCCGCTTACGCTTAGGTGGCGATGCCGTGAGCTAACTTGGGCCCAAGAGTGATAGAACATGACATGAGGCATAAAATCCAGATTATGCATTTATGAGGGGATATATGATAAACGCACTCCAATCTGCAGAATACGCCGAATAACGTTAAACATGGTGTGGGGCAGATCAGGTGACATCTTCGGTGGCTTGGGGCATCTCATATTCTGACATTTGATTGCATCGGATTTTGTGAAGATTTGTCCACTTCGGCCTTCCGAAAATACAGCTGCTAGCCGGACAACCCATTGAGATACTGACCTACTGGATTCAATTGGTGAAGAAGGGACATTGATGTAAGGCGTTCTTTGGATTCGCGTCAAAGCTGACGTTACGTATGCACACTTTTGTTTTGGGCGCCGGCCTGCAGATGTCTAATCGGTATCGGAGTACCGGTTTACATAGAGAAGCAACAGCATAAGTTGTTGCAGTGTATCTCCCCATGGCTCTAACAGCGGAGTGGTATTTCAAAGGTGCACATGCTATTATTTTTCTAAAAACCTCAGTACCAAGTATCCAGCCGCATGCATAGTGTTTCCGAATTGTGCAACCATTTGTGGATGTGTGCTTTTTCGCTGATTGGAACCCCGAAGCGACGTTGCTTTAGTTGCATATGTACCTGCGCCGCAAAAATGCTTGTCTGCCTATCATCCAGGAGAACTGTCAGCAAGCTTTTTTGTCTGGATTCAATAATGTTGGCTTCTGCCTGGTCAACGGCATGAGGGGAGGAAGTTGAATTTGGATTTGCGGATTTTTATTCCTCATAAATTATTGACCATGGACCTGGGTAACTATTAATTTGTATATTACTGTTGGATGCCCAGATTATCTACCTCTGCATCCACGCCAAGTCAGATTTTCTCTTGTCTTCGACCATGAACCGAGATGTTCACTCATTCCTGGTCAAGAGTCTCGCCTTCAATTCTTTCCGCCCAAAACTTCCGGCAGTTCCAAAACGTTACGATATTGCCTGGAGGAAAACGACGAGCACAGTCGGCGAAAATAAGAGCGGGTTTGTAAAGCTGGGGCCCGAAGAAGGGTTTCTCCTCTTCAACAGTTCGTGGATCCTTCTAGTACCTGCACGAAATGTCACTCACCGAAATAGATTTACTTCCCATAATAAGGACGCGTCTCCACGCAGAAACTCGTCAAAGGGCGCTGCTTCAAGATGTGCAGAAGGAACACGATAAGAAAGTCGACTGGTTCAAAAAGCACTGTTTCCCTGATTCACTTATGAACGACCCAAGCTCTGACAACGTTTTCACCATAAAAGAGATTGTTCCTCAGGCAAAAGAGGGCGGACTCTTCGTTAAATACCACTCATCAGATCCTACGAGGGTGCAAACCGAGATTAAAGAACATCTCAAAAGAGAGAAGTTATACGCACAACCCCGTTTATTCTTCAAAAAACCGGTAAAGGGATTTCCTTTTCGTGGGAACCCGTGGCTCCAGGAGCTATTTCTCCCCAAGTCGGTCAAGATGTTTCCCGTTCGTGGGGTCCCGTGGATCGAGGATATGGACCGCTTTCCGAATAAACGGTTGAGAGTGGAATTTGTCAGCGGAGAAGGAACCTTAACCCAGGAAATTATCTATTATTTGTTTCGGCGCTATGGGAAGATTGCAGATATTATCCCACAACCTGCACCGCCGAAACATTCAGGATTGCCACAGTTTGTGGTGATTAAATTCCGGAAGATACGAGGTGCCACGGCGGCGAAGGGTTGTCTGAACGGATTCAAACCCACGGATGGCAATGGCAATGAGGTGATGCTGAGAGTGCTGTATGGGAGAGGCTTCAGGTTCCGGTGGGCTGGTGATTGGATCGCCAACAACCTACGCTTCTCCATTCCCTTGATATTGACCGTTGTTGGTTTAGTCGCCGTTTGGATATTCGATCCAATCAGGGCCCGGAATGTTAAAGCCCGAATTACTGGCTCCTTCGATTTTTCCCAGAAGTATATAAAGGAGAAACTGAATACACTGTCGAAATTGAAAACATTCATCACCACCCACGTGCCCGGACAGAAAGAGACAGAACCAGAAGACACCATGGCGGACCTCGAAAGGCTTAAAACTTGGCTCGACAAAACCGCAATCGTCGTGTACGGCCACCGGTGTGGAAAGCTAGATCTAATCAAAGACGTCGTTTTAAAGGACCGTAAACACGTCCTCGTCATTGACTGTAAGCCCATCGCGGAAGCGCCGAGCGACCGCGAAATGATCATAGAGATTGCAGATCAGATTGGATATCGCCCGTTGTTCTCTTGGCTTAATAACCTTTCCGAGCTTGCGCTGAGAGCCGCGATGGGATCCAGTGGTGGCGCCGAATATTCGACGGAAATCAAGCTCGGCGGCATCTTTCAGGTTATGAGGAACGCTTTCAAGGAGCTTGCGCTGAGGTCGAAAAGCGGTAACGTAAGCGACGAGGAATACTTGCATCAGAACCCAGGGGAGAGGCCGGTACTGGTGATCGATAACTTTTTGCACAATGAGAGTGGTAGCATTATATACGAGAAATTAGCAGAATGGTAAGTCCCCAAATGCTATGTAAAATATCCTTTCCTTAATGTATACATGCTGCAGTGCCACACAGTTGGTAGCCGACAAACACGCCAACGTCATCTTCATAGCCAACGACAGCTCCTTCTTTAAATCTCTCCCGGACAGCCTCTTTCGCACCATGCTTCTCAAGGACCCGCAAGAGTCCACACATGTCACCGTTGACGAAATGGTTGCGCACGACGTTATGGGCCTTTACATCCTCCAAGATAGTGTGCGGAAGAAACGTGCCTGGACCTCCGAGCAGGCCTGGTACTTCGTGCAAGCTCTCACACACAACAACCAAATCGAGTATAACAAAGTACTCCTCGACCCGCTATTCCTCTCAGGCGGCGAGAACGCCATGCAGCACCTCCAGCAGGCCGGATTGATCTCCATCGTTATGCATGGTAATGGAAGGCCGGCAAGTATCAAGCTGGGGAAAGAAAATTATCGTGAGGCGTTTAAGATGTTAACGGATGATGTGGCGTTGAAGGATAAGATGGACCTGCAGACGTGTATTGTGCGCAAAGACATTGAAGGAGAGAAGATTGCACGCATCGAGGAGGAGTTGTCGAAGATTGCGAAGCTGAAGGCGCTGCCGGTGAGACGCCAGGAGTATTTATTGGAAAGAGTGAGTGAGTCGCAAGAAAAGATTGATAAGTTTGAGGAAAAGATTGGAGAGCTGAAGAAGAAATTGCTGGAGAACGGTAAGGCAGAGGATAGTGTTGGTTGGAGGCATCGGATAGCGGAAGCCTATAGATCGTGATGTACATTACATAAAGAAGTGATCGATAACGGTGAAAGAACTCTGGTCCTGAATTACACGATAAGAACCCTCTTACGCACATCTATCCGAATTGATAATTGAGTGTGCATCAATTGGCCAAATGGCTCGGCTTCCACTGCCAATTTTTTTTCCCTCATCCGGAATCCGCCGCATTCTCTTCCCACTCGTCCACTTGTTTTTATCGTTGTTGTGTTGCTTTGCGGTTCCATTATGATTATTAGTAGCTATACTTTCGCCGGCTACGCAACGCCCTATTTAAGTCGCATGACTACGGGAGTCCGGAAAGACAAACCGACAAAACCTCGAACTCAACTCTTAACTACGAACTCCGTTGCGCAGCACCACCCACAACTTTTTCAGATGTTCTAAAACAGTTTCGCTTTCTGGCCAAAAATTGAGGAGTATTTATTGATATTTATATATAGATAACTAGGATGCATGGTTTTGATTGTATAGAACCTTCTGCAAGTAAGTTGGCACTTCATTGCACGCTCCCATGCACCTTCCTAAGTACGCTCAATTGCACATTGCCAAGGTCACTTAACTGTACGCTCTAAAGTACACCTGTACTCGATTGCACACTCCCAGCCTGCTTGACTGTACACTCTTAAGTAAGCTCCTAAGCTTAAGTACGCTCTTAACACACTTTTAAGTACGCTCCTAAGTACGCCCCCAAGTATGCTCCTGATTGTACTCGATTGCACACTCCCAGCCCGCTTGACTGCATGCTCTCAAGACGCTCCCAAGTACGCTTCCAAGTACACTCCGAAGTAGGCTCTGATTGCGCTCGATTGCACACTTCCAGCCTGTTTGACTGTATGCTCCCAAGTATGCTCCCAAGTATGCTCCCAAGAAGCGCATTTGAGTGCAGGTTATTAAGTGTACTTGGATGTAAAGACTCACTCAGTGGTAGGTGCTGGGCAGGGTGTGGTGGTGGAGTGAGGCGGACGGGGTACATTGGGCACCGGGCACCGGGCAGGGTATGTTGGGCACTGGTAGCGAAATCATGATGTTAGTCGATTTCATGGTCTGAACCTTATCTTTGGCGGGCTCACCGTGGCAGGATCTCACGATGTCTTACAGTCATAGTGTTGACAATTGCAGCCTTAGATTCTGCAGGATAGGTAGACAATTGAATCTTGGGGAGAGCAGATCTCCGACTCAGATTTTCCGGCGGAATCTGCAGCCCGCTTCCGATTGAATTTGGATGTATGTGTGCGCATTCGTTTCAGGGCTGATGGTGATGGTGATGGTGATGGCGGCAGTGATGGTGGCAGTGATGGTGATAGTCACGGTACCGGCTAGAGGTAGAAGCACCTAGACAAGTAGGTTAGCTAACTACGTCAACGTCAAAGCTTCCAGACTTAGAGATTCCTATCGGCCAAAGCTTCCCGAGACCTAGAGCTTCCGGCCAAAGCTTCCACAAACTCAGAGTTTTCCATTGGCCCAAACTTTCTTGTGGAAACCGCTACTCCTTCTGAAGCACAGCTTTCCCAAGAGCGGCTCTCTCAAGGGCGGCGGGCTCTCAAACACTCTCTCAAAGGCTCTTCAAGCGGGCACTCAAGCGTGTACTCAATGATAGTATCCATAGTGTGTACAGTACCAGCAGAAGCCTGTTGGCAGTAAAGGCTTGTACCGTATAACCGCGTAGCAAAGGAATAGACGGCGTCGAGTTTAATTAAGATTCACTGGTTGAGAGAACTCGATAGCGAAGGGGGTTTAACTTTGTTTAACCTCAACCGTTGAATTCGCTTCTTTCATACTTAGGCTACATGTATATAAATGAGATTCCGTAGTTGATCAGCCAAGGTCTTCATTTTGACCCGCTGCGGGCGCCCCAGCAGTCACACTGCTAGATTTTGTCCAACCCCAGACTCATGAGTCTCCACCAGTAGAGGAAGAGCCAAAAAGCTTCACTGCCAGCTGCCAGTATACCAAAGAAGCGAAGCCCTCCTACTTGCTCTTGCTGTCAAGGTGTAGGCCATCGAAGCAGCAATAAGAAATGTCTAGGTTTGTAGATGTAGACTGCTTGAGCTGATTTGATATCACTCGACTTGATTTGTAAGAAAGTATAAATTAAACTCGGCGCCGTCTATTCCTTTGTTACGCGGTTTATACGGTATCGGTCCATAGACTTTGCAGATGTCTATGGACCGACTATAGATGACTATAGACTGCGGGTCGCGCAGGGGTCCACGGGAAGCTTGTTATGAACTGCACGTTTGCGCGTGTGTGCGTAGCGCAGCTTATAGTCGATTTGCATTTTTGCCGGTATAAAATGCGTCACGCGCGTAAGGCTGGTGCTGCACAACCAAGTTCAAGTTCGCAGTTGAGAGTTGAGTTTGAGATTTTGTCGTTTTTGTCATTCCGGCTGCCATAGTCAGACTACCCCAAAAAGCGTCTTTATATTGTAATTAAGGCTCTCTTTTATGTGCCTAACAAAGCGAAACTATTTTATTACATTTCATCATCTTGCAAAGCTAAAGTGTCGCATGCGCAGGGCTGATGCTGCGCAACCGAGTTCGAGTTCGCAGTTGAGTTCGAGGTTTTGTCGGTTTTGTCCTTCCGGCGCCCATAGTATGACAGACTATACGATCATCAGGTCTAAATTGTTCTTGGCTGGGTTCGTTCCTTATTCGAAGAGCAGCCCCAACCGTGGTGGCTTATGAATATTTTATCACAATTCTGCAAACCCCCCAAAGAACTTTACTTTTTGAACCTGAATCACCACTCCATGTATACTCTTAATTATGACACAATTGCCACATAAGAGCCACAACCAGCATCCTAACACCCATTTCTTTGTAACATAGCAATATTTGCTCGAAAAGATATATAGTATTCTCTCCGCCCCCTGGGCCGTGCTTTTCACGAATTAAGAGCCCCTTGCTGTTGATCATCCCTTTTTCTAAACCTCCTCGAACTTTTCAGATGCCACCGATGCATTTTTATTCCTAGCCCCTACCGGGGCGCATATTCCAATGGTACTCCCTTGCGCAGCTGCTTCCCATTTCTTTACAACAAAGTAATATGCTTTCGAAACGGTATATGTAGTATTCTCTTTACTCTCCCTCCGTCTGTGCTTTTATGACATAAGTACCCCTTGCTGTCGGTTGTCCCTTTCTCTCACCTCCCTCACATTTTTCAGGTATCTTGTTCCTAGCCCCCGCCGAGTCACACGACAGCGGGGTTCCCTTTCCTCTAACCATTCCCTATTTTTTTTACAACAAAGCAGTATTCTCTCGAATGATAGATATACGACGTATGATCTACACCTTCTCTATGGCGCGAATGATACCACTGTGCTTGGTAGCGGCATTCGCAGTTCTTTAGGCTCCTGAAAAAGCTCTAGGGTTCGTCGGCAGTTTGTGCCGTTCCTCGCGGAGCAAAATATTGACGATCTTTCGATATTCACCCTCATATTTCCCTGGAAACTGGACATGAAAACCAAAATTTTCTTCGACGAAAAGGTCAGAAGGGATTTGATAAGGAAATTTGCTGGTGGGCTTACATGATTTGATCTAGGGTTAAACGCTTATACTTTTGAGACGTACCCGCCGCTTCATAGTTTTTGAGGTGCAAGCAACGGTATTAATCAGTTTTCACTCTACAGCGAGCAAACATTTTCAACTCGGCTGTAGCAAAGAAACGACCATAGCTAAACATATCACCATCCAGTCAGTCTTGAGCTGTCCGACACTGAAGTATCTTACCATGCGTGCTCCCCATCCCAAACGAGAGGCATCACTTGTCCGCAAATGCAATCTGGTGGCGGACTTCATTCTCGGGCTTCTCACTTGCACTCGAGAAATGGAATGCGTCGAATTTTAGAGGATCTTCATACAGTTAGGCCGATCGATTGGTATATATTTTATACATCTTGTTTGATTACCTCATGCTTCCTTTAGACTATAGCCAGAATTTTTAGCAACCTTGCTGAAATGACTCCGATGGATCCTTTGGGGGAGGAGTAATATCTTCTGCTCATAGTAAGCGACATAACACCTCAACCCCGCTCATCCGCAAGTTGTCTCTGTACTTTCACTAGCCTCATCGACGCTGATAATATCTCCTCGAATAGTGAAGATATACTTAGAATTAAGCTCGTGTGCAGCGCTATATGTGACCACTCCTATCAGTAAGTATTAGGAGGTCTCACGCTGCCGTTTTGCTGACCCGTTACAACTCATTTCCAAACGGAGCCTTCGGACTAGCTGTACCACAGAGGCGGTGTAAATTTTTGAAAACAAGTCTGGAACCAAGCGCCATGAGGACCGTTATTATCTATGAAGACAGTACAGGGGCTCTACGAGAGAGTGGAGGCGTTAGAATGCAACACTGCAAGTGTACATACTACTTAGAACTTCGCTGGAATGATGCCCTATCCCGTCTTGTTGAATTGATTCTTGTGCAGGATGATTGAGGAGCGCGATAGAGAGCTGGGTGAGTGTTATATGAGAGGGAGAAACGGAAGAAGGGAGGGAGAAATGGACTAAGGGAACGAGGCGCGAGATGGAAAAAGGGGGCGAGAGGTGGATGGCGGTTGGGTGAAAGTCGCTGTGGGAGGAAAAATAGATATCGAGAATAAGATTTGTATGTAGTTACTGAGAGGCTCCTCTGTTGGTAATTCCTCAAGGGGTCGGGTGCTCTCATTTCAACACTGGAACAACCCTAACCATCGTAGCGGGTGACTTTTCTAAGTTCTTTCACTCCATCCCCCCCACAAACTGGGCTTGATAAATTAACAGTCGCTCTCACTTCTCTTCAATCTCAATTCAATACCCGAACAACCATGTTCAACAATTCCATTTCTAAAAACTTATTCGCCGCGCGAGGCCGCCATTTCACACTTCCTCCCCAACATTCGATATCAACCGCTTGATCACAAGAATAGCGACATTCTGATCCTCATAATAGTTGGTTTGAGACTCATTTTAAAACCTAGCTTTCTCGATTCTTGCGGAATTGAAACTGTTGTAACGGCATTCAACACGCCTGGGAGCCGGACGGCGATAACCTCACCGTTGCACTCACAGTTCCTCCTCCATCCGCGATATCAACGCCATCAATCCCGGTGAGATTAGCGTGCCAAACGAGGAACCCGGCGGTAACTAAGACTACAACGGATCCGGGATTACTTCCTCACAGATGGAGGTATGTACCTCTTATCACTAGCCCCTATTGCTTAGGCATCACTAACTGTCTCAGTGGTCTGATTATGTCGTAATTCTCGCGCACACCGGCTTATACATAACCTTTCGTCGGTACGAACTTCACAAAAGGCCCTTTTCAAAGCTCCCAAAGGATAACCGTTACCGAGTATAGTACGCGTCCTAGAAAACTTCCTCAGGACAAACGAGAGAACACAAGTGCAAGCCCAAATGAGGGTCGTCCAAGCCCACCACACCCGAACCACTGTAAGTTCCACATATGTATCCATTCTCACAGTTCTATAGATACTAACGATGACTCAAAGAATGTAGCCGTTTGAACAGCAGTAGCTCCGACTAGCAGTTCTACGTCTGTCTTTGGTGATCCATCACCTGGGCATCCAGCGCTGGACCATTGCAACCCATCAACCCATCTACGACACCATCTCCAACAATGGTGGAAATAAGGTATCGTTGATGGCAGGCCCTTCGGTCGTCCTTTCGGATAATAAGGACGAGATGGGAGTAATTAAGCGACGAAAATATCGCAGCAGCAAATAGCGACAATTACGCAAAAACTTGATAATAAGGCACAGCACTAAAGGGGAACATGTGGCGTAATCACTGCAATCCCACTATAGTGCCTTATTTTCAAGGCTAGTTCCAAATTGGGAGGAACTACAGAGCTCCTTTTGCTTAATTTGGATGCTTAGGTTGAGAGAGCTTTGATATAGCTAGGGCTGTGAAAAATGCAATTGAGTTTGTGTTTGGCTTCGATTGTTTGCTAGTAGTAGCTTGATCATACAAACTACGGGATTGAATTTCTCCAGTCCACCACAGCTTGTACGATCCGACATCATTGAAGATCAAGAATTCCATACTCAACAAGAATTCCCCCTTCAAGAAGAGGTTCACTCTTACGGAGATCGCCACTTTCAACAAGAGATCCAATCTCACAGAAATTTCATTCTCAACCATACCCACCGTTTAATCGCTACCGAAAACCCGATACACTCTGGGCCGTACCATCAAAATACTCCGGAGTTTGAGCCGTTTTATTTGGTTGGACCATTGAGAATAAGTTCTCTTGGAATATGCAGCTCTCGAACCTGTGTAGGCAGTTGAATCAACGCCGGACGAATCGCGCGCCCTGAAAAGGAAATGCCATTTCCAAACAAGTGTTGAAGGAGAGTGGAACAGCATTCAACAATGATACCCGAGGAATGCAAAGTGCCAATACTTCTACAGAGAAAATTGGGTCGAAGGACGGTCATGTACACAAACGCCTCTGTTCGAAAATCAACCGATATGCCAACAGCTGCAGCATGCACGTCTAAACAAGCAGTGTCAAGGAGGGGGATAATGCCAATGGAACTGTCGAGGAAGAAGGCTTACTTCAACTGCTGGCAACTTCGGAGCAACAAAAAGCAGCGTCTGTACAAGAAGGCCGAGAGAGCCTCCGCATTATCTGTACTAAAGGAGCCCTCTCTTTGTTCCCTGTACTGTTGAGGAAGATCACCCCGTCCCGGAAGACGTTGCCAATTACATCAGCAGCATCTTCAGCGGATATGCCGCCCCGGCCTGTTTGGTCCACAGAGTATGCTAGAACAGCAGGGATGACAAGCGCTGTACCCACACGCATAAAGTCAACCGGATACACCGTCCGCGTCAAGGGAACTCCTTTCGCTGCACCCCGTTGAAGAGGATCACCCAGTCTCTGAGGATGTCGCACCACAGCATGTCGAGGGAATGCAGACAAGAATTGGAAGTCAGGACCCGGGATCCGAGGGGGTCATCTGTGATATAAGTAATCCCCCTCGTGAACCCACCCACCCCCAAGGATGGTACCAGCAATCACACCAGCAGTATGTGCTGAAGGCCAGGTATGCGCCGAAGGCCAGGAACATGAACATGGGATTCCGACAATTTATCCGGAATTCAAACCACGGCATCGTTGGTGGTACCGCCCCATTCCCGAAGATACCGCCAACGATTACACTGGTGGCATCCTCAGGGGAACTGGGAAACGCCAACATGTATCCCGAGTCCGAGAAGGTCATCTGTGATCACAAGTACTGCCAACATCTGTACGGGTGTTGTGCGAATTTAGTGCAGCCGGGGGTAGGTGGAGATTGGGATTGCAGGAGTCTTTTTATGCAGTACTTTTAGGAAATGTTAACGGCCTTGGGAGAGGTGCGTGATTGGCAACCAGGGATTTGCGGATTGGCAACAAATTTGCGGGATGTTAGGGGGCTGTCATATTAACCAGTATTCTCTTCTGGTGTGGTTTTCTTCATCGTCATTATTTTTTCACTTGATGAGGTATGTGTGAGCCCTCCATTATATAGAGATAATGCTAACATTAAATAAGTTTATGTCAACCCGGAGCGACTGTTTCTCAGCTCCAGAGGAGCCCCTCTCTTCGTTCTTCGCACTGACGAAGAGGACCACCTAGTTCCTGAAGATGCCGCCAACAACTACACCGCCGGCATCTTCGGGAAAGGGTATGGATAAGAATGGCAATATCATGCTCATTGTGCACCTATACCTCTTTTGAGGAGGATTTACCTCTTCCTACAACATGCACTCTGCTCGCATAAATGTCCGCAAGAGAGCAGCGGATGGACCGTTTCTCGCTCGAGAAGTCCCCGTGGGTTTGAAATTGGGGTTTTGAAAGATGGTAGATAGAAAGAGGGGGTACTTTAGTTCCAAGATCTCCAAATAGTGTTGCCGTCAAGAAAATTCCAAAGGTGTGTAGTTGATTAATGTTCAGATACCTCCAAAACTCACACACCGAGGAGGAAGAGAGTGGGATGGGGTGGCCCCCTTTAGTTGATTATCTCAATAGCAAGCAATACAGCTATTCAACCGCGTTTCTGATCCCAATCGAGATCAGAAACGCGGTTGTTGATTTTATAGCAGTTCTCTGATTACGACAGGTGGTAATACAGCAAACGATCACACGTGCACTTTTGAATCCCCGTTTGGGTGGAGAGGTAGTACTAGATATCTATAACTCGAATATACTACAGAACCATAACCCTACGCTCTATTCCCCACCAACCCTCACACCCCCTCCTTCTTACTCTCTGCTTCCCTCTTCCTCATCTCATAAAACAAACTCGTATCCACCACCACCCTCTCCCCCAACCACGTGGCGCGCTGGGTATGATCCCTCAACTCATCATCGGTATTCGGGTGCACCAACGCACTGAGCGGTCCCCGATTAACCACCAGCCACGCCACGAACGCACCAAACTGTACGGGCGTAAACACATTCACCTCGAACATGGCCATCGTATGCGGTCCCACCGGTCGGTCCCAGAACTTGTAAATGCGCAGCTCTGGAAACTCCAGCCGAATGCGGGTGTGCAGCTCTTGCGCAAAGGTAACTTGCGACGGAGACGCTGTGTTGTGGTAGATGTGGATGTCGAAGCCGCCGCGGGGGCCGTTAGTGATCGGTGGGACGAAGGAGGTATAGGCAGTTGAGAGGGTGGTGGCGGGTGGGTTCACGAGGGATTTTCCGTCGGAGGTGACGCCCGTGGGTAAGGGTGCGTGAGAGGGGTAGTCGGCGAGTGGGGAGGGGAAGGTGTATTGTCCGGGGTCCATGTTGGTTTGCGGATTGGGGACGGGATGTTGAGTGGTCTTCGGGTATGGAGTCGAGTTGTTGGTGGGTTGTGGAATTGATAGTGTTTATATGCGGTCGAGTTTGAAGTTCAGCGGAGCACCGGAGATGCTTGTTACCAGCAATTGTAATCGCTTGGAAATCCAAATGCTTAACATGCGTCATCGTCTTGGCATGGCGAGTGATATGTGATGCAACCATTTTTTTTTCATTGACGGAGTTGTTTAAAGAAAACAAAACGTAGAATACAGAAAGAGGGTTCAACTGCTTCGAATATATATCTGTACTCAGCGTTTACAACACTAGCTCACTAAACCGTTAATGTACAAATCAACCCCCAACTTTTCCCTGCGATCACGTAGTGTTTGTAAGACGCGTTTTCTTACTCTAACTTCTGTATTGCGCGATGCCCCTCCAGAAATAAAGTTTCCATTGTACACGGAGGCCTCGCTGTGAGTGTTCCTATGGAAATATCGTTTCAGCAATTCTTCTAGCCCCAAACGGCCTTTTCGTGTCCTCCGCAACAGCATCCAAGCGTCGGCGGACTTGAAGGGCAGTATTGTACCGAGCGTCAAGGTTCGTACAACATTTCGAGCGCGAGGATTTCTTTCAACACCAAATGCACAAGAGTACGCTAAATCCGCAAAAAACTTCTTTAGACGGGCCCTCCGTGACTTGTGACGTACGAACCTTGACGTTCGGAACAGTACTGACAGTTCATCGTCGGGAGGCGAGATGGGGAGAAGCCATTAATTATAACGTCGCTAGTACATTCCTGTGTAGAAGAACTCCAAAGGTCCCCAGCTGTTCAAACATTGTAAGGATTGGGATGCTGTAGGGCTGTTTGTAAGTCAGGACTTAAATTACTGTAGCGGCCGATGGTTCGGGCGAGATTTTTGTTGTGGTAGATTTTTTTCAATATCCAAGAATCTTTAATAAATCTCTTTGGGTAGGGCTTTGTGACGTTCGATAGTTGAAGAATCGTATATTTGGACGGAGTAATTGTAGATTTGTGGGATAAGTGGGGGTTAGATGGAAAGGCTGAATGTAGAATTGATCAGCTGCGCAGAGGATGACTATGATGGGAGAGCTTCTGGAAAGGTGGAGTAGGGATAGAGTTAATTACCCACTTCGCTCCTAGTCTATACCCCGTATTACAACTTACCTGCCAATACTCAACCCCTCTCACCTCCATCCATCGTCAGATGCAGCTGCTGAACCCAATCGCAATCAGACGACAGGGCTATTCCATGCTGATCAAATTTTTTTTAGTACCAGCTACACCCTCCCCAATTGGATGGATGGGTCATTGAGATGCTCGGGTTGACCATGGATGGGATTCCGGAGAGGGCACAAGGCCACAGTTGTTTGGACTTTAGATCATGAGGGATTCGTTATTGTGGGGGAGACATTACATTTGGATGTATTGAAAAGGTTTGTATAAAGTTTCATTGTACGAGCTGAGGGGTTTGTAGCCATGCTCGGAGTTGAAAACCTAGGAGAAACCAACCTTGCGAAAACCGAGACGACTTGGGTAACGAGAGAACCAACTATAACTTTATACTTTAACTAAGTTCAGCCCGAGCTCGGGTTCTCCTCTATATCTACCTAAACTAGACCATCCTGCTTCAGCTGGTAGAAGAACAGGATTACCTATAGCTATAATTCGTGATCACTCCGGATCATAAGGTCTCACCACGAATTCCCACGCTATGTATGTATGTTAGGTACTTTATGGGAGGAACACGTGTGTATGTTGTAGTGTACCGATGGTAGGACCAAGGAAGACCCCAAAGGATGTCTGTAGTGTGTATGTGCGGGAACAACAAGCAGTCAAGTGCAAGTGCAAGTGCAAAAGTAAAGATCTTCGCAGGTTTGGAGCCGGTGCTCTTAGTGTTAGAGCACTGCAGAGTATTGAGCCTGGTCTTACTCAATCCCAATGCTGAACCCTGCAGTTATCCCCTTTCGCTCGTATGGCTCTCGCCGTCTGTAATAAAGTCGCTCTGTTGTGACATGCCACTTCCGAAGCTCACACTAGGTGTGCTTGATCGAGATGGAGACCCACAAGGACGTTTAGCGTTAGCGAAGTTTGCGGCAATCCGAATTCCTGAACCTCTGCCCACAATATAAACGAGGCCCAGAAAACAAATAAAACAACCGACCCACCTACTCTTCTCATCTGTATCATTCTCTGCCAACACCGTACCGTGACGCTGCGACGGAGGTGCCGAGCTTGCGGTATTAAGGCCGAGTGCACATTCTCGAAGGAGCGCTATCGTGTGGTTGATGGCATCTGCGCTTTCTTAGATAAATCGCTCTTGAGTGTTTATTAATCTCCACCACGCGGACTCCACGTGGCTCGGGATAGTATTGCCGATCATAGCGAGTGTGGGGAAGGCTAACTTTAATGTGTGGATAACGATTGATGGCTGCGCGAAATAGCTGTCGTACCTGAGAGTGGTTCAAAGCTTGTCTCGTGCCCAGATTTTTAGAATTTTTATTTTCGGCCTGGGAACGAGGCGACTACACGAGACGAATCAAGGTGCTGGGTTGGAAGACTTCTGTAGTATCTTCTTAAACCATCTTGCTGGTTGCGCAATTGGTGGATGGCGTAACCTCTGCATCACTGTCAAAGCAGAAGTATCCAAAATCCACGCCATGGGTACCATTCCTCCCGAATTCGAGTCAAATATGGCTTGCTTCCCGCACTATGCAGGCGGACCACATGGCAGCAACGTGAGCTAGTGTGGGGTACATACATACGAAGCGAGCTCGGTTTCGGAATGTGTGTTGCCGATCATAGAGCGTGGGGAAGGCTAAATACTCAGCGGATATCTATTTCGTGACGGATTGATCGCGTGTATGGGAGCTCGAAGGCTCCTTAGGTCTTTCCTCGTGCGCGCTGCAGGTAATGAGACTACTCTAGTCGGACTGGTCCGTACCGAAAAGCTTGTTTTACGGCTTCGCGGTGCAGGTGGTCCAGGTACCTGGGCTGAGTTGTTAGGTGCGTATATAGAAGACTTCTGTACCTTTACTTAGTTAAGCCGCTTTGCTGGTTGATCCGAGGATACATGGATCTGGCCAGTGCAATCGGGATTGCATTTTCATATCGGCATTCTTCCCGAGCTGTGTGAGTGCAATTTCTAGAGTACACACAATGGTATGCACTATGTGCACCCCTAAAGACCATACAAACATCACAGACAGGATCACACCGGTGACGGAATGCCATCCTCTGAGTTGATACCATACCTGAGTAGTGATAATATCAAAGCTAGTAGCCGGTAGGCGTGTGCGGTAGTACCAAGTATGTGTTTACATACGAGCAGGCTAAAAGCAAGATCTGGGGTCAACTTTAGACGAGATGCCACGGATTGGAGGATTTTGATTAATCCGCGCATTTTACACTTGCTTAGAGTAACTTTTCCCGTGACTAGTTAGTTCACGATCACGAGTTCTGTCGCGGGAGTCGATTCTGGCAACAGAAAACATGCCACAACTTGCAGCTGTGGTCTGCGATAGGCCGAGGTTGCACTCGCAGTGGCCCCCAACCCGACAGGTTACACAGCGATCTGCTTTTCTTCATTCCCGCTTCAAATAGAGTCCCATTGTTACACGATCCAACCAAAAACGCGGGGAAGAGTATCCCTGGTTTCGAGAAATCGCCGATCATGCCCACAAACGATGATATCTCCGGTGCCGGCAAGCGCTCCCTGCCCGACGATACCTTAATGACGCGCTAATGTTGGACGACGTCTCTCGTATTCTTGTGATTTGACGATTTGGTGATCCCCACCCAATAGGTTGCTTGTGATGGAAACCACTCGTTTGCTCGTGGACCTGGTGTTTTGAGACGACGGTGACCCGGGCATTACATAGCTCGGATGAAACGTCTGGTTGCGTGCATACACCCGCAGCAGAACAAGCACCAGATCCCTGCTGTAGCCTCGGGAGGATGGAAGGCGAGATAGAACCAGATGACTGGGTTCTTCAGGTACTCTAACTTCCCCTCCCCGCAATTTGAGCTGCTGTTCATTCCGGGCTGTTTGTGGGGCGAGGAAAACACAATATAACCCCCCCCTCCCCGTCTACTACTTTCTCCCTTACCCTTCTGCGCATACGGACAAAATACCATGGGAAAGAAAGTTTCCAACATCTACGTGATCTCTGGCTTCGCCGCCATCGGCGGAGCCTTGGTATTTCCCCCTCCCCCTGCCTCCCTCATACCCGGCTGACCCGTCAGTTCGGCTTCGACATCTCGAGTATGTCTGGAGTGCTGGGAACAGAGGCTTACAAGCGGTACTTCCACAACCCGCTGGATGAGCGGCAAGGAGGTATCACAGCTGCGATGCCGGCCGGCTCGCTCCTCGGCGCACTGCTCTCGTCGTATCTGAGCGACCGGTGGGGCCGGAAGGTCGCGATCCAGATTGGCGCTGTGATCTGGGTTCTGGGTTCTATGTAAGTAGATCGGGTCGCCGGAGGGGGGAGAAAGCGCTAATGGTGGGATGTAGAATCCAGTGCACGTCGCAGAATATCGGTATGCTTATCGTTGGACGAATCGTGGCGGGGATCTGTGTTGGCATCACGTCGTCGACGGTACCGGTATACCAGGCAGAGATGGCACAGAAGGAGCTTCGGTTGGTGTCAAACTCCCGCGTGATTGGTGTGTGCTGACGGGGGGGGGGAAGTGGGCGTATGGTGTCGTTGCAGCAGTGGGCGATTACGTGGGGGATTTTGATCCAATACTTCATCCAGTACGGCGCCTCCTTCTATGACGGCGGCGTACACAACCCTACTCAAGGCCCCGGCGCTTTCCGGATTCCGTGGGCTATCCAGATCATCCCCGCTATTATCCTCTTCATCGGTCTGTTCTGGTTCCCGTACTCGCCGCGATGGCTGGCATCGAAAGACCGCTGGGAGGAAACACTCGAGGTTCTCTCACTCCCCTCCCCTTCCCCCAAATACCCACAAACTCACAGTGTCCAGGTCCTTGCCGATGTGCACGGAAATGGCAACAAATGCGACCCCAAGGTCCTCGCCGAATTCAAAGAAATCGAAGACGCAATCCGCTTCGAGCACGAGGAAGCCATCTCCTCCTTCGCCGAACTCACCAAACCGCGGACAGTGAAACGTGTAGTCCTAGGCGTATCACTCCAAATGTGGTCGCAGCTCTGCGGGATGAATGTCCGTTCCCCCCCTCCCCTCCCTTCTCTCCCGCTGACGAAACAGGTAATGATGTATTACATCGTCTACGTGATGCAAGGCGCGGGCATCAACGACCCCCTCCTCACCGCCTCAATCCAGTACATCATCAACGTCGCCATGACAATCCCGGCAATAATCTACATCGACAAGCTCGGGCGGCGGCCTGCGCTGCTCGTAGGCTCGTTCCTGATGATGACTTGGCTCTTCATCTCCGGCGCTATCCAGGGTGCATACGGAGAACCAGAAACGGATCCCACCCAGCCCATCACGTGGAAACTCGTCAATAAGCCCGCGCAGGCTAAGGCGGTTATTGCGTGCTCGTACCTCTGTAAGCACCCGGCTGCCGTAGACGGACTGTAGCTAACACCTGTTGGTAGTCGTTGCTACATTCGCAACCACGTGGGGCCCAATATCGTGGACTATGCCCAGCGAGGTCTTCCCGCATAAGGTCCGCGCAAAGGCGGTCTCCCTCTCGACTGCATCGAATTGGGCGTGGAACTGTGGACTCGCGTTTGCGGTACCGCCGCTGTTGAGGGCTATTAACTGGAAGATGTTCGTCCCCTACCCCAATTCCCCCACAGGATCCAGACTAATAGTGTGGGTATGTAGGTACATGATTTTCGGCACCTTCAATGGTTTGGCGTTTATTCACATGTTTTTGACGGCGCCGGAGACAAAGGGTATCTACACCCCCCCCTCCTGATGGTAGGATGACGCTGACGGGGAATAGGGAAAACTCTCGAGGAAATGGATGCGGTTTTTGATTCCGGGATTCCGGCGTGGAGGGCGGTCCCCAAGGGGTCGAGATTGGATGAGTTGAGGAAGGATATTGAAGATGGGAAGGTTAAAGTTAGTGTTGGGGGGGAGAAGGGGTAGAATTGGATTATGAGATAATATGTAATAGGTTGGGGGAGGTAATGTGTATATGAGAAATGTGTGAGGCTTTTTTACTGGCCACGTTGCGGGGACTTTGTGTATTCGTGATGAGTGTAGTTTCCTACAGAGGTAGGGAGAACCAAATTTGTGGTCGTTTCTTCTGACCCCATACACAGAACCAACGTTAACTGCCCACAGCATCTCAAAATTGAGTTTCAAACTAAGAACACTTGTGATCAGCGTAATCAACAACTGTGCGCTTAGATTAGCTGGTGGTAGAAACATCAGGTGTTGTAATGACAGGTGCGGGTCCGAAACCAGCAAATCACAATGCTGTAAACACTATAAAATGGCAGGCTTGAAACCTTCAGGGTTCGCTTTTTGTCCTTTTGCTCACCTGATCCCGTCGAAGTGCTATGGGCTTTCTGCAGAAGTGCGAGCTGCATGATCATGGTTAGGACAACCCATATACAACTAAGCGATTAGTTTAGCTGGTGGTAGAAACATCAGACTGGCTGCGGGCGTGGGTTCAAAACCTGCAATCACAGTGCTGAAAACACTAAGAACAAGCTCAAACCTGCAGAGATCTTCTTTTGCTCGGCCGTATTTCACCCGATCCCGCTGAGGTTGCTTGAGCGCCGGCTTTCTACAGAAATGTGAGCTTCGTAATTATGGTTCAGGTCAACTTATATATAGCAACTAAACGCTTAGCTTAGCTGGTGGGTAGAAACACCAAACTCCACTGTAAATACCGGGTGCGGGTTCGAAACTTGCGGTGACAGTCCTGTAAACACAGAGGTCGCAGGCTTCAAACCCGTAGAGAATTATCTTTTGCCCAGATGTATTCCATAGAAACGTATGGTTCCTCGGAAGTTATGTGCATTACCATGACTGAAATCGATGTATATGACAGCTGATGTTGTGTTCTAGGAGGATGATGTCTTTTCTATTGTTCTTGGGAAGATTCTTAAAGGCAGCTCCCGTCACGTGAGTACATAGCAGTCATACATTGTGAATCACTCGTCCCAGGTCCTGACCCCATTACAGCTGAGGTTTTGCTTATTTGGTGATAGAAACATCAGGTGGTGTAGAGTAATTGACCGTTTGATGGCCTAACCGCGGCACTGCCTCCCACTCCCTCCCACCACATGCAATTGTGAGAGGTTGTATTCTTATATCTTGTTGCATATCTGTTATCATTTGGGAATGTATGTATAACGGTGAGCCTAGCCCTGCATATATCGGCTGTACATATTGTCTGCGCATCCGGTAGACCTTCTGTTCTCTCGGGATTGATATATCACGTCTCGTAACCAACTTTTGACATCTGAATGATTTGTAGCTACCACCGCGAAATATCTAAGCTGCTTCCTGCAGCACTCTGAGCTCCCGGTTCGCTCTTTCGAAACTATTCACTGCCTGATCCACAAGCTCAACTCTAATTTTTGAATCTCCAAACTTCATCACCTCGTTCTTTAGTCTTTCGAGTAGCTCCGAAGGCGACATATCTGGCGATAGTTCTGAGCCTGTAAATACTGAACCTAGTTACTTGTCAAAACGTAATTTCCATGACGCCTACTGATAAATTAAAACCACTTACCGAGTCCACGGCATATCGAAGTAAGATTTTCAGATATATCACCACTAATCTGATGCTGTGCCTGTCCTATGTCTCCCAGCTGCCCTTCCATTACATGTCTCCATTTCTCAAATAGTTCTACCTGTTCCTTCAGGCGCTTAAGCACTATTCTCGTCTTTTCTTCAGTATCGTGTGCTCTCAATGATCGCTCTATCGCTGTCGCTAGTTTGAAATCGAAATCAATCAGCTCGTTCAGGCTGATTTGTTCTTCGCGGATATCCTCTGATGGTGCTGCGTTGTCTATCACTGGCAGAGAATCTGAAGAGGTTTGCGCTTTTTCTTCTAGTTCGAGGAATCGAACGTGCCTTAACACTCGGATGGTCGGGAGAATGTCAAATAGGCAATCGATAAGAGCAATGAGTTGAGATATACAACGGCTGGAAACGTCCGGATTATCGTCGAATTTATCCCAATACGATTCATCGTCAAAATCATCCCAAAACCCGACATCGCCCATGAAAATGGTCTCATCCATCGCTTCATCTGCAACGTCGTCTTCACCAACTTGGGCGTCGATTCGAAGTAAAACTGGCCGAAGAGAATGCTCGGATCTAGCAATAGGTTCCAATATGTGGCCTATCAATTCGTCAGAACATTCTCTTCCTAGGCGTTTAATATATTAATAACCTAAAATAATAGCAATATCTGCGAGAGTTCCTATTAACATTCTTTGCAAGGTTGTCCTCTCATAGATTATATTATCTAAGGGGGCCGGAGGCTGGAATAGTCCCAATCCCCAAAGTTTCAATTGGATCCTTGCTTCCTCAAATTGTTTCGCGTGATGGAGCAAATATGGAGATGCTGAGTGCAAAGCATCAACACAAGTCGTATAGAGTGTCTTAAGTCTTTCTCCATGAGATGTACCGGAGGAAACGCTTCCGGTGGTGGGGGATTTATCGTGCGATCTGTCATGTGTCTCACTGCGCGCACTTCCTACCAACATTCCTGTGAGTTCACCAAACTGTTGTATCGTCAAAGGGGAGACTTGAAGTGGTACCTGCTATAGATACAGGGTCAGCTGGAACAGATAAAGCTGCTATAGAATGTCCCCTGTCTATATCTACAATGCGGCGATGTCTTTGTAGTAGACGGGTAATTCCCCAAAGCGCGTCGTTGAAAGCTTTGAGAGTATTCACATGCTCGCTAAGTTTCTCGAATCCATCAATTGACCATTTAATTTTCTTCAGCGTAATGGTTTTGGCTGTATGGGAATTGTCCACTCCGGTCTGCCGTTCTTCAAGGTATATGCCGTATGTAGCGAACTTCTCTATTGAGTGATTATTCCATTGCTCGAATCCCTTCAAATTAACGATAAGCGCCTCTTGCAAATGCTTGGGCAGCTGTTTCGCTAATGACTCCACATCCCCCATCTCATTTGCCCACTCAGCCGCTCGAACCTGTTGGGCGAGGAAGAGCGCATGGATCGCGTTAACCCGTGGGTCGTCGTGTGTGCATGTGCGTAGAGCGTCTGCTATTTGCTGCAGTTTAGGAATGAAGCTGAGAATGGTTCCGACGAGGATCACTACTTCCATGGCGCAAATGAGTCCAGTCGTTACCAGCACTGTTGGTAAGAAACATTGCCAAACCTTGTCAATCGTCGTGCGGGGTAGCTGTTACACGATTTAACGGTTCATCCAATCAACACAGAGACCATAAACGCTTTTGTTTCTGCACAGGTGACTTGGCAAATAGTCAATATGTATATTCATTCGTGCAACCAGTGTAGATTCATCCTGCCGTAGCGCATGTTACCCCTCAAATCGATCAATCCTTGAGCATCAACATCTTCTAACTCCCATAACGTTCACCTTCGAGGTCGCTTATAACGTATAACGAAACAACTTTGTCTCCCAGACTCACTCTTGCAGGCTACTGGCCTGGGGTTTCACATCGCAGCAGATACCTACCTAAGTATTTGTAATCATATATTCCATCGATAATATGACGGTTGAACTCGCGTTGGGAGCAGTAGCTCTCATCGGGCCCTCTATCAAAGCATGTTCTAAAGCCTATCACATGTACACTATCACGGAAGCATTTGGCCAGGACTATATAATTGCAAGACGGAAGCTGCAGGGACAATTGGCGAGATTAGAGGAGCTTTCCGGGCTTCAACTCCAGATGTTAGTTGAGGTTCCTAAACCTGAATCGCAACTGAGCGACAGCGTCGTTTCTGAGCTGGGTTCAATGCTGGCGAACTTCGAGGTGTGTCAGGACTTGATGAAGAAGTATTCAGAGACAGGTCAGTGCTATACTACCTACTTGTTTTAATATGGCACATTGCTTATGCATGTCTATTCATGGCTGAAGATGTCGCACAAACACCATATATCGCAATGTCCGGTGCCACGACGCCGACACTAGTCCCCAGCACTCACAACGGCTCTGTGCGCTCCAGAATGTCGAAATTTAGGAAGTTGTTCTCGCGCGCCCCGCAACGACAAACTAGTAAACCCTCGACTTCACCCCCGCCTACTCTGAATACTCAAATCGTCAAATATGCCGCTCAAACCGCACAAGCCGATGCGCGAGGCCTACAATGCTCCACACCGGTCAACAAACGGATGTTATGGGCTATTGCAGATAGGAAAAGGTTCATACAAGCCGTTAAAGACCTTAAGGAAAGCAACGATTTCCTCGAAAGTGCCCTACGCCTGCGGTCTTCGTCAGATTCTTCCATAGAATTTACAACTAGCCCTCGCCAGCTTCAGTCAGAAGAAGCGGACGACGAAATGCAGCGGACTCAGGAGTATCTACGAATACTACATTCGGCACTTGTAGCCACCAACAGTGCTGGCATGCTGAATTTCGGGATAAAACTGACAAGCGATCACCAAAGAGTTAAGGATGATATCAATATTCCTAAATATAGTTTCACGGGAGACTCGGTAATCTTCGTCTTGCAGGCGCATGTGACGTGTGATCAGGAAGCTTTCTCGAGGAAGAGTAATCTTCTAATAGCAGAGACGTCACCGACCCAATCCGTGAATAGTTGCGAAACGCAACAGCTTATCTCCGAATTACAACAGTATATCGCTCCGATTGACGCAGGCGCCGGAGATGCCTTCAAGTTACTGGGTTCGCTCAATCTTGGTTCTACGTCACACAACAATCCTATCGTGTTTCAAGATATCAGCTCTGGATGGGAACGCAGAAAGACACTGCTAGAATATCTTCGGGAGGACCAGTTTGCAGATCCAATACATGTTGGACAACGCCTTGAGCTAGCTGCATTGCTTGCTGTCTCACAATTACAACTTGTTACCGTTACGTTACCTCATAGGATCGCACGAGCCGAAAATTACGTCTATTACGATCAGCTATCTAGCGGTAGCGAAACCTGTGATCTTAATATCCTCGACCCATATTTCTTCGCCGGATTTGGAGCGAAACCACCTAAGCAAAATACTAGCAACATCGGCCGTTCCACAGGCATCGCCGGCAGATTTAACATGCGTATAGTTGGGTTTGGGCTCGTACTGTATCAAGTGGGATGCTGGAAAGCACTCGACTTCAATGGTGATTCGCAATTGGATGGCTTAAGGAGCGTGGTGAGAAAAGAAAGTCGCAAAGAACAGTGTTATCGTCTAATAGGTTTGCGATACGCTAAGCTCGTCCAAGAATGTTTAGATTGTAAGGTGGTCTCCCGAAAGGAGCTTGATTTTCTTCAGAAACTGGGGAAGTCATTGAATGAGTTAAGGGATGAGTTTTATGAAAAGGAGTCCTAAGGCTATCGAGTAAGAAAAATGCACTTGGAAGAGCATGTTGGGTTTGTGTTTGTGCCTCTGAGGTGGTTATAATATGTCGGTTTGAGTCTGATAATGTTCATCTAAATGTATATGGTAATCCGAAGCTGATTAAAAAGGTACTTTATATGCCCATTAATGCTTAAAATATGCACTTAGAAAAGAATACGATTTTGAGCATTACTTGAACCATTGGGTTGTTCCGTCAGAGGTCGAAACCAGATAGTCCAGACTCATTAGTGATCATTGACTGCAAGGTGGGAGGATCATGAGCTGCAGAGGCTTCTGAATGGGCATACGCATGCGGTTTGACGATATCACGTGTTAAATTCACTTCTTCCGACACTTCCATGTTGACATCTTCCCAAGTAAATAGGTATTTTATATGAACTATCACTAGAATCTTACATATGACCATGAGATGAGATACACCCAGTAGCTGAAGAAGCGTTATGCACTCAAAATTTAACATGGGAATACACTAATGAAAACCCCAATGTTTAAACTTCAAAAAATTTCAGGTCAATCCTAAAGTAATTGCGCAACCCTATCAGATCCCGAAACTGCTGAATTCATTCGGCGAACACCCCATGAGCACCAAGTCTCAGCTGTATGCCTTCGAAAACACCTAGCTCCGTACCAATTGGTTGTTAGCGTGCTGTGGTATGATTGATAATGTTGCAGCTCTGACTCACCTCGAGGTTCCTCTGGAGTAGGCCAACAACATTTTCGTGAACGTCATTCTTGAAGTCATCATTATCGAGAAAGCTCTTGATGGGCTTGCCCTTGACAGCCCGCCCTTTAAGGCCGTTGATGCAATGAGAGACTGCAAGCCCATAGTCTTGACCGGCCTCCCCAAAAAGGTACCCGATGCGTTGCTGCGCCGTTTCGTAGTCGGCATTCTCACTACTAGGTTGATTTTGATCAATTCGGAGATCCTTCAACGGTTTTTCAAACCAGAGTTCCATCAGAACAATGCCTAAAGAGAAGAGGCTTTTGTCGAACTCCATTAGCGCTGGTTTTTCTGGCGTATGTTCAGTATGCTGTAATGGATAAAGCTCTGGCGATGAGCCAAGCATTCGTCGTACGAACGGCATCCCGAACTCAGGTTCGATAATTTGAGCGATCTCGCCGGTTATCGTCCGCCCTCGTTTAGGTTTGTGTAAGAAGAAGATATCCTTTGTCCCCCAACTTTCGCTGAGCCATTCAGTGGCGTGTAGCTGCATCATCGCCGACGCAATCTTTACCCCTAATTCCAGTCGAGCAAGCTGTTCGATGCTTCCGGGGATAAGGAGGGTATCAAGTGGCACTGGCTCCAGATCGTAGCGGGAGGACGGTGATGTTGTGGGTGGCCAGATGTGGTGCCATAACCCTTTCGGCTGGTCCTCCAGGAATCCTATGCAACAGTCTGCATGTGAGGTAGTTGCTTCCTTGATTGCAATGCACAAGTCTTTGATTCGCTGCAATGTGCTGATGACCTTAGGAAGTGGTGGATCTTGGGCTTGTGTTTGACTGTGTTTAAGAGGTTCGTCTAAAAATCTAGCCTTTTTTGGCTTTTTGCTACGCCTGGGTTGAAAACCGATTAGATCATATGTTCATACAAGATATTTTCGGTCACTTACATTCTATCCTTGATGGTCCCAATGCCACCTTTAAATTTGTTCCGCATACCTATTTGGAGTTCTTTCTTGGGCGGGGGGCTCGTCTCCAGAGTGGTGCATATTGTATCTTCGTCGCTGTTTTCGCCGCATTCCGCTTCGGGTGGTTCGGATGGTTCGGACGTGGATGTGTTTTCCTGAGAGTCGACTGGCTGGAACTCCAATGCACGCCATCCCCGTGAAGAAGTGGCCTCTGCTGCAGCAGGAACATATGCAAAGTTGAAAAGGACCTTGAATCTAAGATTGTCTTGGTCCATACAATTCTCAAGCTGAAGACTAGCGCTGTGGCTGCATCGACATGGCGCGGCTTCAAACCTCTCTTGTAAAACTCCATGAAGGCTTTTTGCTTGGCTCCGTATACGGTTATATTCTCTGGCGACATGCAACTGTGGGGTAGGCTTCTGAAGGGGAGCTCGGGTTCGTTGCATCGTTAGACGTTCAAGGTCGGCATTTATGCGTCTGATTTCTTCCAACGATCCTTTGTGACTTTCCTGATCCAGAACGAGTTTGAGCTTCTCCCACTGCCTTCTTTGGAACCGCTTGTCATTCTATAGGCCGCAGAAATTAATACCCGATTATTCTAGTCCACGGGAATGTACCTTATCATCTTGATCAAGTCCGAGTCCCTTCTCAAATTCCCGGAGATATTCCGTCAAAGCTTTCACAGCTGCAATAAAAGCCTCCGCTTCATTCGGTTTTAGACGTCCTAGGAGAGTACTCTGAAATTCCAGCTTATCCCAGCCGACCCCAGTAACCAAGACCACCATCTCTTCGCCAGAGACCATTCCCTCAAGGAAGAACTCGCATGTGTTCTCGAATGTAATCTTCTCCATTTCAAGGCCGCGGGCCAGTCGCTTTAGCATCCCCCTATAGTTTTTTGCCTCCTTTATCTTGCGAATACCATCTAGATAGCAAGCGAAACCCTGAACGACAATGGGGAATATCGCTAAGGCCAGTCCTGCCGCTTCAACGCCAGTAACCATTGTATCGTATCTGGAGAACGGGAGAACGGCCGAGTTTCGATGTTGAGAAGTGTCGGGCAGACGATGCGCTTGACGAAGTTGTGGAGTATAAATCCACGTCAGCCGCATTCAGTTGGGCGGGGTATGTGCTTTTGGAGCTGTCATGCTGATTGGGTAGTCTGTCATCCGGCTTTTATCGCTGACGGGCTAGCGCCAGCGACCAAGAGCCGTCTACAGACTACTGATTGGGTGGTTGCCTACACTGCCCATCAAGTAGGACAGTTTAATATGTAAACTTCAAGTTGCTGATCGATATTTTGACTGTGTCTTAGTGAATATGCTGCCGCAATATCCGCGCAACTTTCTATTGTAAATACTTAAGTATGTACCTACCTAAGTACTTAAAGTTAAGTAATTATCGACAGTGCAGGCTATTGATAGTGTCGACAGGGTTGTCTGTCACACGTTTTTTTAGTTTCGGAGTGGCCCGCAAGGGTTCAGAGGCTAACTTTTTTTTTCGCTGGCGTTAGATAGTGGGAAAGGCTCAAGTACAATGAGGGGTAGGGTTAGGTTTTTCCCTAAAGCGGGACGGATTGGCGCTGATCCACCACCCCCACCATCCTTAATCAGGTCAACAACTGCTATACAGTGCTACCTATCTGCTTCCGGTCGTGGTTGATTGCCGACTCATAGAACTATTCACGATGCTCAAGGGCACTGTCAGCTCGGAAGTTCCGATATTCTCGCTCTACACTGACTGCATCTCGTCTTTCCGCGAGCTTCTCCAGTCTGCACACAGCGGAGAGCAAGAGCCCTTCTTTGGCGTCCTTCGTAAACAGTTCGGCAGGTTCCAGTAGGTACCCCTGGCGTAATTTTAATCAGCCCGCTCAATTTCAAGTAGAGTTTGGGCGGAAAATGCTGGAGCTCATCGACGAAACCGGGTCTCTCTGGACTACCGTCTCCGCGAGGCGTCCAAAGTAAAGGGAATGGTTATTAAGCTCTTGAAAGACCTCGACACCGATTTACAGGATGGTAACTTCTCTTAAGTTCACATTTAGGCAAGAAATGAATAACATGTCGTAGCCATGGATGTTATTTCAGGCAAAGAAGACTCCGATGATGATGACTCTTGTTCGTTAAGCTCGTCAGTCCAGGGAGCCACCGCAGAAACTTCAGAAGGTGAACATCCGGAGGGGGAGGAATCAACAGCGATCTCAGCAACACAGCCGGATTACACAGAACTGGACGAGTGCTTGGAAGATGTCACTGATGTTATTACCTGTCTGTATAAGTTCTCCGTCACAATCCGAAATCCTGCACCAAGAGACCGTCTTCAAAAGTGTTCCTCAATTGATGTTTCCCACTTCGAATTTTACGATGTCCAGCATATCTCCAATAAGTTCAAAGACGCACCGCAATACCTTCAGGAACGTTTGGGAAAAGCAAATGTTAGACGCCGTCAACTTCTTATATACTACCGGATACATTGTGACAAAATTGCCGGCCGGTACATCAAGGAAACAGATAATGAATGTGTGCAGTCGACGGATGCCCAGCAGAACGTACCACAGCTGAGTGGCGATAGTGAGGTCAATGACGAGCTGGATGTGATGGCAGATATGGAGGCCTCAAAGGAGAAAAAGAAAGACCACGGAACACTTGCTCCACCGGCTACTGCCACCATTGCTACGAGGAAAACAGAAACTACCATCTCAATATATGTTCCCAGACATGACAACTTCGATATCGATGCGGGCTCAGACACCAACCAGTCTCGAACTTCATACTCATCATCTGTTGGTGGCGTAAAGTTACATCCTCTTCGCGTACCGCCTCTTCCTGAAAGCGCGCTCGACAATAGTCCCTTTCAATGCCCGATATGTTTGACCATTATAAAGGTTAGCGGTCACAGATCTTGGAAGTATGTCCTGGTCCATTTATCATGGCTATGTTTCCTTGAAATTTTAGATTGATTCAGATCCCCGCTCGTGGCTGGTCTACGGAGGTTTTTGGAAACAATTGCTGACTCCTCACTAGAAAACATGTATTCCAGGATCTCCGACCTTACGTTTGCACATTCCAAGGGTGCGCAAAATCCGATCATCTCTTTGACAGTCAGCATGAATGGTTCGAGCATGAGACCGAGTTTCATCGTCTGTCGTGGCACTGCAACAGGTGCAATGAAGTATTCTCTACTGCGAAGGGTTTCGAAAAACACCTGCAAGAGCACCACTCCGACTCATATGGGGAACAACACCTGCGGACGGTAGTCAAGAGATGCGAAAGACCCATGGAATTGGACCAGCAATGTCTGCTGTGCGGGGAAATGTACCCATTTTTCCGCTTGCAAAAGCACTTAGGGAGTCACATGCAACAGACTGCATTGTTCGTACTCAGGCCAAGCGAGACGGAGGAGAAAGGTGAATCGGTGTCTGGAGCAGCGCAGGGCGATTCGGATGAGGACAGCCGAGAACTTGGGGAAAGTAATCTAGATTTTAGATCAAACCCATCACAGTGCAGCAATGGAGAAGATGCTAGACCACCGATACCGGAAGGGGAAGGAGAAAAGGCAGTTGATGTTACCGAAGCTGAGCCGGAAGCTACAGTCAGGTTACGAGATGCTACGGGAAGGGAATTCTCGTTTCCATTTGAATTGTGCCGGACATGGGCTGTAAGAATAGCTTTCGCCACTATGGCCTTCCCACAGTCCGAAGCTGATATGTGCATATAGGGTATTGGAGATTTGATCAAACAAGAGTTCCTGAATGACGACGACGACATTGGTCCTCGCGTTATCGAAGGCCATTACGAACTTCGCGGGCCGGATGGTGTGATTTCGCCGCAGGCCTGGGAATCTGTCATTCAGCCAGGACTGTCTGTCACCATGCACATGCTGCCAACGCCGGAACGTCCTTCACACGCTCCTCCCCCTCCTCCCCCTGAGCCGGAACCAGCTTCACGCACACCAACCCCTCCTCCCCTAGAACCGGAACCAACTCCCGCACAATCTTCACCCTCGGAACCGGCAGAAGACACCCCACATACCCAGCAGCCAGATGGCGATGGTATGATCCAGCTACAGGGTATGGTGTTCAAAGTTTCCCGGTATAATTCTGAATAACACTAACTGAAACATATGACTACAGATGAAACTAATTTTGAATCCCCCCCACCGGCTGTACCTGAGCCGCAGGCAGAGGACATACAATCTGAAGGCAGCGCGCCTACCGCTGAAGACCCGCCTTCTTACGAATTGCTCTGTTCTGCGGCGAAAGCCGGAGACTTGAAGAAATGCGAGACGCTACTTACCTCCGTAGCCGACATTAACGTTCTGGGTATTGGAGGACGGTCGCCACTACACATTGCAGCCATGGAGGGGCATAAGGATGTGGTGAAACTTCTGTCGGAGCGGGGTGATATCAACTTGCAAAGCAATAGTGGTCGCACTCCACTCTCGTTGGCATCATCGAATGGTCATGAAGATGTGGTGAAATTCCTATTGGAGCGGAACGATGTCGACGTCAACTCGCGGAGCAATTATGGCGAGACACCACTCTTGTGGGCGGCATACAACGACTGCGAAGGTGTAGTGAAGGCTCTGTTGGAGCGGGGGGAAGTCGACGTCAACTTGCAAGAGAACAGCGGCGAGACACCACTCTTGTGGGCGGCAACTAGGGATCATGGTGGTATAGTGAAACTTTTGTTGGAGCGTGGTGCCGATGTCAACTCGCAGGACAACGGTGGCCAGACACCGCTCTTGAGGGCGGCAGCGGGAGGTCATGGTGGTGTGATGAAACTTCTGTTGGAGCATGGTGGCAACGTCAACTCACAGGATAACGATGGCCGGACACTACTCTCGTGGGTGGCAGCGTACGGTCATACCGATGTGGCAACGCTTCTGTTGGAGCGGGGTGTCGATGTCGATCTGCGAGCCAACAATGGGCGGACTCCACTCTCGTTTGCGGCAGGGCAAGGTCGTGGTGATGCGGTGAAGCTTCTGTTGGAGCATGGTGGCGATGACAACTCACAGGACAACGATGGCCGGACACTACTCTCGTGGGTGGCAGCGTACGGTCATACCGATGTGGCAACGCTTCTGTTGGAGCGGGGTGTCGATGTTAATTCGCGAGCCAACAACGGCCGGACTCCACTCTCGTTTGCGGCAGGGGAAGGTCATGAGGATGCGGTGAAGCTTCTGTTGGAGCGTGGTGCCGATGTCAACTCGCAGGACAACGATGGCCGGACACTACTCTCGTGGGCGGCAGAGTACGGTCACACACAGGTAGCAAAGCTTCTGTTGGAGCGGGATGTCGATGTCAATTCGCGAGC
>Ga0307512_10000790_pt1 | contig 46865 bp, 47 predicted proteins | sample 14_EM_MG_FD_200267 | JGI IMG/M metagenome (GOLD analysis project Ga0307512, IMG submission 200267) | Populus trichocarpa ectomycorrhiza microbial communities from riparian zone in the Pacific Northwest, United States - 14_EM | ecosystem: Host-associated > Plants > Roots > Unclassified | place... | reverse complement strand
CCTCAGCTGGAGATGCCACTCAGCTGGAGATGCCAGCTGAGTGCGCATGCATGCGTACAAGACATACAAAGACATACTCCGACTACCGCGTATATAAGTCCATGAATGTACCTGTACTTTAGAATATAAGCTTCTAGCAATCAGTACATTTCAACATAGAGACCAACCACGAATCGAGTGACCTCGAATGCTCAGATCAAGATATCTGCATCGAATGTAAAGTGGAAAGTGGAAAGTCAACAAGCGATCTATTTAGCGGTTATCAGGGTCCTTCGACGAAAGTACAAGCAATAATCGAGGCAATCACTCATGAATTTACGGCAGAGACGGCCACTCCAATACAGCAGTATGTCATTCCCTCCGGTTGTGGAGGGTTCCTCGAGCTAATAATTCACTTTCAGTGTCATATTTTCCAGCTGGACTCGTATGTTGGACTTGATCAAGCTCGCCCTCGATCAAAATAACATCGCATCCTGTCGCATCGAAGGCTCCATGACTCGAGTACAACGAAACGACACCATCAACCGTTTTCAGAATGATCCAGACTGCACCGTTATCCTTGTTTCGCTCATGGCCGGCAGTACTGGGTAACTTCTCTTGCTTAAGTGGCCCCACCCATACGAGAAACGATGGCTGACAGTCTAGCAGTATCAACCTCACTTCCGCATCACGTGTTCACATGGTTGAGCCCCACTGGAACCCGATGTGTGAGCAGCAGGCGGCAGAACGTGTTTACCGGTCAGTAGTTCCTTTTCGATCCGTAGATCGTTCATTGTGACTGACGGCCGTAACTAGACTGGGCCAGAAACGGGAAGTAGTAGTTACGCGATATATCATGAAGGATTCATTTGAGATGGTATACCGACCTAGCAATTGAATAGAACTCTGTTGCAACGATATCTCATAGCTAACTAACAATACAGTCGATACTCGAGCTTCAGCAACGCAAGATCGATTTGGCGAGACAGTCTTTGGAGCACCACCATCCTGCACCAATTCGGGCGAGTACTTGTGAAGATAAAATGGATACTAGTTGAGATCATTGCCACATAAAAGGAGAGTTGGGTGCCAATTTTCTCTACTGTATCTGGTACTTCTCAGATCCAGCATGCTGCATGCTACTGTTAGAAGAACTTGTCTTGCTTGTAACACTCGGATTTACGAAAACCACGTATACCGTCTCTCTTTTCCTTATATACCGTTTTTTTCCTGTAATTTTTCCTTCAGACTGTTGTAGATACCTAGATCGAAAGATAGAGAATAGAGCTGCTTGCTTGCTCAGCTTTCTTCACCTAAAAATCCCAACCTTCCGCCCATTAATTATTCTCCTGATCTCAGAACTCCTACAACCTCGCCAACAAACCCAAGTGGACGCTTGCCTAAGTCGCCTCACATCGTGCCGGCCTTTATGTGGCAATAAATTCAACTACTGCATTTCTAGATCGACCTCTTTCTCGCTAGATAGTACAGTGCAAGCCCTGACATACATTGTACTACATCAGTTTGATGGAAGCCTCTTTTACTCACAATCCTGACCCCGTCGGTTTCCCGGGTTGCTTCATGAGCTATCACCACTAACGAAGATGGTCTATGTGTTTCTATATGACCTGAAAGGAAGTCGCCGATACACTGAGATCGCCGAATTGACTCACAGGCTGCGGACTCACAGTCGTAGACTCATCCACGAGTTTTCACTTGCCACTGCCACTGGTATTTGCAATCGTGAGCTTCTATAGACTTCTATAGAGTTCCACGCCTTCATGTATATAAAGACAGAGCTTCTCCCTTAGACAGTAGAAAAAGACTTCGTCCGCTTTACATTCATAACATTATGTTCACCCACGTGACTAGTGTTTCGGATGACACCGCTCGCAAGTTCGCGAACCGGTGGGTTCACAGAGGGATCGGAACACAGAATATGTATAACGAATTGGATGCCCCGAGCTCTTCAGTGAAAATCACACACTGTTGCTGGGGTTGAGAAGCTTTTGGACAGTCTTTTAGCAGTGAAAAATGAGGTTTAACACCAAAAATGCCTATAATACTAACAGCATAATTTCCCCAAACTATTCAGCCCTGTTGCCTTTGTGTGAGGTTAGGGTCAACGAACGACGTGCCGGAAGTTTTCATTCCATTCTTACTTCAAGCTATAAGGAGCAGTCCTTAAGTTTGTGATTATTCGGGTCTTTCTATATCTATGATGGGTTGAGACCCCCTAGAGGCGACATTGATAGTGAAAGGCTTATGCTCATGGTTGGAGCCAGTTTAAAGTTTGCAGTAGAAATATATAGCCTGTTTGTGACCGGGCTCGGTAGACGAACCTAACCAAGCCCATATTTTCTATATCTGGCTTGTACAAATCTTGGGGGACGATCTAATGTGATTTTTTCGGGATGACCGGCAGATTTTCAGTTTCGTACGGTTCAGCAATTTTATCGAAGTGACTTATCGTAAGGACTTTTTAATAAGCTTTCCCCATAGTCTTAACGTCACCATCATTTATAAATTTACAATTTAGGCCGACGACGATGATAATATGTGGAGTATCCCAAATCCCCTTCAGGAGGGCGAGGCTTGAATATATAGTATAACATTACTTGCAGTCCCCACGACTCGAGCTCATCAAAACTGATGGTTTATATCATAGAATACCTGTACTACACCCCATCCCTTGTGACTTCAACTACAAAGTCCAGGCGAAGGTCCAAACTCTACCAACGAACTCTATCAGCTCGGCCCAACCTCACCAAAAGCTCCCAGTGCCACATCCGACATAAGTATAAAACCCACTCTCTCCCTCCTCTCGCGCGTGCCAACTCCATTCCCACCACACACTATGAACGGACTCTCCCCAACCCAGGGTGCAAAGTCATGTCGTCCTACTTGGATGGCACCACGAACCGATGAAGAAATGCGTGAGAGAATGAATAATTACTGCCATGACATCGTTTGTCTGTATCCCCTCCCTTCCCTCCCCTTCCCGTCCGCTGATCCATAGAAAAGCAAACTGCCGGTTCCTCAACCCCTCCGCAAAGTGTATCAAGATCCGCACCAGCTGTCGGGTGGACAAAGACGAGTGGAGTGCCCACGCAATCGGGTACACGGATCGGGACCCGTCCTCGTCGGGGGATCTATATCCGACGCAGCAGTCGTCGACATCACTGCCCAAAGATGCGTGGGTACTCACATCGGTCACGATCGGGTTCCCGGATCCCAGGCTGAGTCAGTTCTATGAAGGCCCCGCGAAGCATGCGGAGAATATCAATCCCAATGATGCTGCTGTATGGGCGTTGTATCTCAAGAGCGAGGAGCTGGTATTGAAAGATATGAAGAGGTTGGATGTGAGTTTAACCCGCCCACAAATGGGCGACTGGATATAACTGACTGAGTTTAGAAGGAGGCAGATAAGCAAGACTTTTGTACAAAGCTCCCGGACCAGGATCAAGTCGAAGCAGAGAAGGCCGAAGCAGCGAAGGCCCCAATCCAACTGGTCAGTTCCAATAAGCCTAAGGAGGAGGCAATGGAGAAGGATGGGGACGAGGAGGACGAGGAGGGTGAGGATAATCAGGATAATCAGGAGGATGAGGGAGAGGGAGAGTACGAAGAGGACTCAGACTCAGACTCAGACAAAACCGACAACGGGGAAGAGGATTCAGATGACGACGACGACGACGACGAGGAGGAGGAGGAGGAGGAGGAGGAGGAGAAAGAAGAAGAGACGCCGACTAAATCCCAACAACCAAATTCGACTCAACTACAGCCATCACCATCACAGAACGGCTCCTCCTGTAGCTTTTCCGGATGTTCGGGAATGTGCCTCAGCTACCCCAACCTCCATCCCAACCTCGACTTCTTCCCGAGTTCCGAGCCCGATAAATCATTCCCCTGGCACGACTTCGTGCAAGCAATCCCGCACCCGTTCCAAGTGGATCTCGAATCCTTCATATCAGAGCAGGATAAGGCCGCATTCATTGAAGCATCGGCGCCGCGCCCACCCCTTGGGCGTAACGCATCACTCGCTGAAATAAACCAGGTCGCACCAAAACTTCCCCAGGCGCACGCTTTGATCCGATTGCTTAATATTGACCTGCACGAGGAAAAGGGTATGAGCAAGAGAAAGTCCAGCAACCTCATAGGTCATCTCCAGCAGGTATTGGAGTTATGGAAAACGGCTGAGCAAGATTTCAAACAGGCCGTTGCGGTCAAGGACAAAGTCGAGGAGAAGCTCCGACGTGCAGAGGGACATATTGAGCAGTTGGAGCTCGGGAAGAAGCGGGGTGTCGCAGAGCAGGAAGCAATTTTAAGGCATATGCGTGAGGAGAGAGAGCGTGCGGAGAAGCGGCTGGTGGCGGAGTTCGAAGCTGTAAAGAAGCAGATTACGGAGGCGCATCAGAAGGAGCTTGCTCAGCTGAAGGCAGAGCATGCAGCAAGAATGGAGCTGCAGAAGAAGCTAGAGTGTGCCGGAAAGGAAATGATCCGAGCGCAGCAGAAGGTAGTGCGGGAGCAACTAGAGGACGAATATGAGCGGGAGATGCAGGAGAACAAGGAGGAACATGAGCGAGAGATCCAAGAGATCCAGAAGGCCCACCAGAGGGTGTTAGATGGGGTCAACCAAGATTTACAGGAGAACCAGCAGGAACTAGATGAGGAGCTCCAGAGGCTCAAGGAGGCCCACCTAAAGGAGTTGGACGTGGTTAAGCAGGATTTTCAGGACAACGAGCATAAGCATGAGCAGGAGATCAAGGAGCTCCGGGAGGCCCACCAGAAAGAGCTGGATGCGGTCAAGCAAGATTTCCAGGAAGACGAGAAGGAACGTAAGCGGGCGCTCCAAGAGCTCCAGGAGGCGCACCAGAAGGAGTTGGATGGGGTTAAACAGGATTTGCAGAGGCAAAAGGAACACAGTGCGCGCCTTGTCAACGTCATCACGGTTTATAAAGAAAACGACACTAAGAACGACCAGAAGTTCAACCAGGAGAAGCAGCTACTTGTACAGCAGGTGTCCGAGATCTCTACAAAACATCACGACGCTATGGGCGCAACCCGTCGACTCAGCCAGGCCCTAGCTCGCGTCACGGATGACCATACGGCAGAGCTTCAGAAGATTCGGGAGGCGCATATCTACGAGCTTGAAGGGCTCCGCAAAGAGGCAGTCGGAGTACAAGAAAAAGAGCGGCAGAACCAGGAACAGATCGTTTGTTTGACGAAGACTTGTGAGGAGCTCGAGACGGGCCTGAGTCGAGCTCGGGAGATTCGACAGATGGAGACAGCCGAATTTGAGAGAAAAGAGGAGGAGTGTCGAAAAGAAATCGATTCATTGCAGGAGACTTGCAAAGAGCTCAGAGAGGCCGTCGTCCAGGTTACAAATAACCACATGGCAGATCTTAAGAAGGTTCGAGAGGAACATGTCCAACAACTCCAAGAGCTCCGCGAAAAGGAGGCAGCCGAAGCACAAGGAAATGAAAAGGAGTACCAGAGACAAATCGGTTCATTGCAGGAGACTTGCGAGGGGCTCCGAACGGCTCTCATTCAGTCTGCAAGCAACCACACGGAAGACCTTCAAAAGATTCAAGACATACACACCCAGAAGTTCACGGAGCTCCAAGAGCTCCGCCAAAAGGAGGCTCTCGAAGCGCAAGAAAAAGATGAGTGGAACCAGAAACACATCGTTACATTGATTAAGTCTTACGACCAGCTCAAGGTGTGCCTGACTCGAAATCAAAACAGTCACGCGGTAGACATTCAGAAGATTCGAGAGCAACACGCCCACACACTCGAAGAGCTCCGCAAAAAGGACGCGGCCGAGACACAAGAAAAAGAGCGGCAAACCCACGACCAGATCGTTTCATTGACGGAATCCTGCGACAGGCTCAAGGCGGCCCTGACTCGAATTACAACCATGCACACTGAAGAATCCCAGAGGCTTTTCGATATACACGCCCAGCAGCTTCGAGAGCTCCGTGAGAAGAAGGCAGTTGAAGCTCAAGAGAAAGAGGAGTGCCACCGGGGACAGATCGCTGTATTGGCAGCGGCTTGCGAGGAGCTCAAGGCTAACGCAACCCGGGCTTCTGTGGATCTTCAAAATATTCGGAATGCACATGCCGACGAACTTCAAAATGAGGCGGTCAAAGTACAACACAAGAAGCGTCAGAGCCAGGAGCAGATCACCACACTGGCGGAGACTTGCAAAGAGCTCAGAACGGCCCTAGATGAGCTGAAGAAAACACATGCCGAGGAGACCGCCGCAGCTCAGCGTAAGGACGAGGAACACGCGCGACATGTCGAAGCCACGTCCATCTCGCTGTCGAAATACGCCCAGGAAGTAAAAAACAAGAACTTAGAGCTCGCGGAGCTTTCGGCTGTGAAGCAGCAATACGAGGTGCTGAAAACCCAATACGACGATCTCGAGCGAACCAATGCCGACGAGTGCGCCATAGCGAAGAGCCAGGCTAAGCAGCACAGCGAATACGTTGAGCGGAAGCTACTTTTGTCCTACAACAGCCGACTAAAAGACCTAAAAGACGATCTAAACGACTCCAAAGCCCACAATAAGGAGCTGGCCTCCAAAATCGCCGACGCCGAACGTTTGAGCAAGACCGAGAGCGCCACGCTTGAGAAGCGAATCACGCAGCAGCAGGAAGAATACAAGACGCTGAAAGAAACGTCCACCAAAGTCGAGGAAATGTGTGCCAACACTCTCAAAGACGCTGATGCGCATTACAATGTCGTGATTAACAGTCTCCGCCTCGACTTCGACAAACAGAAGGCCCAGCTCGAATGCACTTGGGCGCAGAAGCTGGAAGATTTGAAAGAAGCACACGCCACCGAGATTGGAGGTATGCGAAAGTCCCTGGCGGAGGAAAACGACAGCCAGGTTGTCAAGTTTAATCAGAAAATGCAAGATAAAGAGATGCGGATCAAGGAGCTGAACGATACACACCTAGTCATTCTCTCAAAACTTGCGGCAGCAGAGAAACACCTCAAAGACTCCACCGAGGCAAACAACTTGAATAAACAAATGATGGAGGCTCATCTCCAAGGTTTTGAATCGCGGGTCGACAACTTTAGGTCCCGAATTGACACATACTATGAGCCCACGCTCAAGTTACTTGAGAAGGAGCGTAATGAAGCCCTAGCTACTCTCGCGGGCAGGGATGTGCATGTTGGAAAGCTGCGTGCGGATCTTGATTTGGCGGAGGCGGAACGAAATATGTGGAAAAGGCAGTCGAATGCTGCCGGGGAGAAAATAACTATGAACGAGGCCGAAGTTCAGGCCATTGAGGAGGAGCTGGCAACTGCTATGGTAGACCTGGAAGATGAGTTCGAGCTGGTAGAGACGCCATGACGGTGATGAATTTGATATTCTTTATCTGCTTCTTTTCGTTCTTTTGGTCCTGATATTAATATTTGTCTTCGAGTTGTTGCTTTATTGGGTGACATCGTCAAAAGTTCAAGAGTGTAGAGATTGCGGCATCGATATGTATTCCTCTGCGAGGGTTCTAGAATGTCAAAAAGTAACTGTTTCTACACAAGTACTTTCGTAATAAATAAAAGTTAAAGGAGTTTGTCAATGTTTTGTATCGAATTTGTGGTGGGCGTCACTCGACGGAGCCATCTGCGCCAGCCATTGTTAAGCTTCCGGCCATGTTCCAGGGAATAAGACGCAGCTATAATAAGTAATTAAAGCATTGTAATGGAAAAGTACCTAATTTTTCAATCTCGACCAGGAAGAAAGGAAATTGGCGACAAGCACAAGCACGATTGTATATGCCACAATTTCCACCATGAAAGCGCCCAAATAATATGTATGAAGTACGAAAGCGATCCCAACAAAGTTCATTGCCAGCCTGGTCAAACCTTACCGACCTTAGATGCCTTCGCAGTCACTTCGTACCGACCGCCATCTCGGTAAAACGGTATTGTACTCTGCCCAGTAACTGGAGTCATGTGTTAGCATGGTTTTTAGGTGGGGATAGGTTGGCGGACCGTATGATATTGATGCTAACTATCAACACGATTCTGGAATGCAATCTCCCCAAACCAACGGCCCACCAAAAGTTTCCCCAGCCTCAATTTGCATATCATCTGTGAAGTTGTAGTTGACCCACCGGTTGTCTACCTCTCGTTCAGGTGGTGGTGGGGGCGGTGGTGCTATGGGCGTCGCGGTGGTGATAGTGGTAGTATCGCTTGCCGTATCTTGCTCAGCATTCGCAGCAGGCGTCTGTTTCGCAAGCCGACTGGCAGCTGCGGCCTCCTTCTTTTCCTTCTTCCTTCTTGCCTTCTCTTCCGGTGCAACCCTCGGTCTTCCAGGCCGAGGATGTGGGTCGAGACAATCCGGTGCCAGCAGCTCTACCAGAGAAACTTGTTCGGCGATAGGTACCTCAGCAGCAGCCTTTTTCTCCTTCTCCACAATGCACTCCCTCGAGTACAAAGAATTGAGCTCATCATCGATACCGGCCAAGAAATCAGAAGCCTTGTCGGGATCCGCAGGCACGCCGTCCTCCGACGCCGCCGCATCACCGTCTCCAGCGCTCCCAGCACGCCCCTCTTCTAACCTTTTCCGCTTCGCGACAGCATTTTGTACGGCGTGGTTGAAGATATTATTAGCGGTTGACTTTGGCACACCAACTTTGGCCGAAATTTCTCTCCAGGACATTGGCTTCTCTGGGTTTGCGAGGCGCAGAGCTACTATGGCGGCGCGCTTCCGTGGAGAGACCTGACAGCCGGCTGCTGTGGAGGGAAAGCCATTAGTTAACCGTGTTGCTTGTTTAGCCAGGGAAGCGCTGGTAGACAAGATAGGTCTGCAGCACTTACTGACTTACCGGCAGGGGAGTCGGGGGACGCCATTATTTAGAGTGGGTTCTGCCAAACCACGGCTTTGGGGCACAGTACACACGGCATTCAGGCCTGGAAATTACCCGGATGCGGGGTGCTGACATGACTTTCGATCCCACCAGAGTTGCGAGTTACCGGCCGTTTCGTGTTTCGATATACAAAGCTGCCTGTAGATGCATTCTAAGCCAACCGACAGCATATCCTTCTGCTCGGGCGAGAGTCCTATTGGTTTGTCGAATCACAATAATACTTGTATCCAAATGTTCCAACCGTTGAGAGTCACCAATAAGCACTCGCTCACTAGTAGATAGCTTTGGCTAGAGCACCCGTTCATATTTAAGCTTAGGTTCTTTTGACTTCTTTATCAAAAGCTGTTTCTGAGCCATCTGCCAGCAATTTATACATTTTGTGGGATGGATACTGAAAAGCACTCTTGTCTCAGTGGAGATTGAATTGCCGCGGGAAGCAAATGATACCTACCTAGGACCTCTTGCTTACGACGAGAGCTTGGATGAAGAGTGACTTCGCCATTTCATCATCACCGCGAGAACCAAGGTGGGCGACACTCTCTAACAGCAACTCGAATCTACGCCGAGATTTGACCAAGATCAGCAACCACAGATTAGCGCAACTATCTGATATTCAAAAACGAGGTTCTGCGAGCTCAAACTCGCTTCGGAATCACGATGGAGTCGTCCGCTTCACCACCATCGACCTCTTCCTGTCATTCTTCGTTTAACGCATTTCGCTCGGGGTGTCGACAGAAAGTTAAACGAACCATCCACACAGCAAATAAAACCTACATTTACGGCTGGATTGTAAGCTCTTTCACTCTCTCGCTCGCCACACTTCCCCGAGATGCTTCTTTTGCTAATATCACGCCATAGCCCGTACTGAATACCATTATCCTCTTCCTCGAAATGGCCATCGTCGCACAGCTTGTCCGGCGATATGACCACTATTTCGACACACGACCAGTATTGACCATGATGGTTACAAACTCGGTGAGCTTCCCCTCCATCCTCCCTCCCGTTACACCAGAAACTAACCATCCTTCACACAGATCCTCAACGGCATAGCCGACACCGTCGCACAAACCGTCACCGCAGTCCGTCGGCGATCCGTGCTGGACTCCACCGCCAGCAACAAACCCGACAAGCTCGCAATCGAACTCGACGAGAAGCTTCCACACTACGGCGACGAGCTAGTTCCAACGCACTCAACACACCTGCTTCCTCCACCATTCGACTTTGAGCGACTGATACGGTTCGCATCGTGGGGCTTCGTCATCGCGCCGTTCCAGTTCAAGTGGCTGAAATTCCTCTCACGGGTGTTCCCACTCACCTCCACTTCCGCCACTGTTCCTGCGCTCAAGAGGGTCGCGATGGATCAGTTCATCTTCGCCCCCGTCGGACTGACGGCGTTTTTCACGTACATGACGTATGCCGAGGGTGGGAATACACAGGCGGTCAAGAAGAGGCTGAGCCATGTCTTCATCCCTACATTGAAGGCGAATTATATGCTCTGGCCTGCAGTGCAGCTGCTGAATTTTAGGGTTATTCCGTTGCAATTTCAGCTGCCATTTGCGAGTACCGTGGGAATTGCGTGGGGGACGTATTTGAGCTTGACGAATTCGAGTGCGGATCCTTGAGTGGGCGCTGTGGGGTTCGGGTTTACAAAGGGGCTTAATCAAGTGGGGTATTCTAGTCTAAGTATCTGGCCGATATTTTACAGTTTCTGAGTTCATTTCTTTTGTTTCGGTACAGTTTCATTAATAACAACTACTTTCTGCTTCTATTTTCTGCCTTCTAGATTGGAGGGGGAGATCTATTCCATTAGACCGTGAATACATGAAGCTTTTCTTCCAACGGCTCTTTTGAGCACAGCACTGGAGTCTATGATATAGGACTGCGGAATTGTGGACCTTGCACATCACCTCGCTGCCTTAGATGCCAACCTATCTAGTCTTCCAGATTATTCATACAAACCAGACTGTCAGCACAAGACTGCTCTCAACTCTACAAGATCGGCTGTTGCCTTGATTATTGTATCATTTAATCACCACTTTACAACCTGTATAGATATTCCATGGCGGATGACCAAGATTGTTTCCATTCCACAATTCAGGCACAGAAGCTGCCATCAAGAGATGATTTACGCCATGTATTGCCACCCACTACTTCTGCCCCTCCCACTGAACACCAACCCACTCCTCAACCCACCCAGCCCCATTCGCATCCCTAACCTTCGGCACACAAGTACATGTCGCCACAATCACCGTACCCCACTCCATTCCATCTAAACTCAAACTATCCCCCTCCAGCACCGTGATAGCATGGGGCATAATCTGAAACTCAAAAACCCTCTCCCTCTTCCCACACCCTCCACACGGCGGAATCCTCCTTGTCGAAAACGTCTTCTCAACCAGTAAAGTCTTTGCGACCTCCTCGTCGTGAGAATACAGCAGCGGCGTACCACCCCTCTCATACCGCAGCACCTGCTCGGGGTTCTGTCCCACGCGGTCCGCAAACTTCTGGAATGCCGTGTCGAGCACGCCGTCGTCCGCGTCGCTGTTGGAGACGGGGGTATCGTCCGAGTCGAGGACTTCGGTGATTTTTTGTGGGGGAGGGGGAGAATCGGGGGCTAGTGTTTCGTAGTCGGCGTCGAGGTAGAAAAGCGGGTAGGTGTGCGGTAGTGGGAAGGGCCAGGGTTCTGAAGGGCCGTAGAGGAGGGGTTCGGGAGCGGGAGCGGGAGCGGGAGCGGGAGGGGTGGAGATGTGGAGGGCTTCGGCGAAGGTTTTGGTGAGTTCTTTTTGCGGTGGGGGTTTCGTCGTTGCTGAGAAGGGGTTCGCACTCGCACTCGGTGTTGTCGAGAATGGGTTTCCGCTTGCTGAGAAAGAGTTCCCCGTAGTCCCAGAGCCGGAGCCAAATAGTAGATCTCCAGCTCTCGGTGCTTCTGCAGCTGCTTTCTTCCGTTCTTCCGCCCTCCTCGCCTCCTCCTCCTTCGCCTTCTTCTCGCGCTCCTCAAAGTCCCGTGCCACCTTCACTCCGCGTATTGCTTTCACGCTGCCCTTCTTCCGCCGACACGTCTTCTCCTTGCACGCAAACACGTAGAACATTCGCTCATGTGGGCTCTCAGGGATGGCTCCATTGAGCTGCAGTAACAATGACATGAGTTTATTGCAGCACGCACATTTCGCGAGGCGGGCGTCAGCGGGTGAGGAAGGGTGTAGCCATATCTACACTCCGTACACCATCAGCAACAAAGCTCCATTTCGTCTCTAGGGACGAGAGGACAAACTGGTTCACCGCCTAAATGGCTAATTGTGTCGTTCCCGGCTTCTTCCTCGGCGTATCCTAGCAGTACTTTCGTCTCAGTGTAGTCCTGGATATCTTCGTCGTCAGAATCGTTGTAGGGCGGCATCTTTGTATACTTGTAACGAGAAACGGTGAGGATGGACGGCGGGGCTGAACAAAGTTTGTCCGGCCCCCGCACTAGACGCAATCAGGAATAGTTGCGGCTCGAGTGACATCGAGCTCCGACGAACTGCCACCTCCGGAATTCAAGTTCCTGCTACAACGACAGCAACTATGGCAGCTCCAGCATCGTCTTACAAAGACCGCCAATTCCTGGCCGTTATCGGCGATGAGGTTTGCATCCCCCCCACCGCTGCACTCGCACCGCAAAGACCTAACGTTCTCCCTCTGAAGGACACAGTAACAGGCATGCTCCTCGCGGGGATCGGCCACGTTACGCCCGCGCCAAACAGCAGCAAGAACTTCCTGATCGTGGACGCGAAGACGGAGACGAAAGATATCGAGAATACGTTTGATGAGTTTACGTCGAGGAAGGATATTGGCATTTTGCTGATCAACCAGCACGTGCGTGCCCCACCACCACGAAGGAAGAGAGAGTATTGATTATGGGGGACTAGGTTGCGGAGAAGATACGGTATCGCATTGAAACTTTTACGGATGCGTTCCCGGCTGTCCTCGAGATTCCGAGTAAAGACCATCCATACGATCCCGAAAAGGATAGTGTTTTGAGGAGGGTGAAGAGGCTGTTTGGAGAGTAAACGATTGGCGGTTCTACAGCAGGAGGGTGGGGGGCGAGCGGGGGGTTATGTCACTTTGTGGATACTCATGGGTTAGAATGCTGCTGGTGGTGTTGATGGATGGATGGATGGACGATGCGTGATATCTTCAATTCAGGTTTATTTTACCGCAATACATGGCGTTTACACGGGAGGCTCGGGGATCTATACCGTGTAATAACGTGTAGCTCGAGCTAGGGTTAGTACATCATCCCCATCTCCTCCTCTTCCTTGAACTTCTCCTCCGCTGCCTTCCGTTCCTCTTCCATCTGTTTCTTTTCAAACTCGTCATGCTCATCTCTGTGATCAATCCATCTCTCCTGAATATCCTTCGCCTCCATGCCCTCAGCCCACCCACCCCTCATAGCGACTGCCCACACACTATCCCCCGCACCCTCCGCCTCCCCAAACGCATACCCGCCCGCTCTATCAATCGCTTGCAGCAGATGCGTCATACTCTTCTTATCTTCCACCGCCAGCGTCTCAAAGTTAACCAACGCAAAGCTCTCCACCAAGTCGACAATAGCCTCATTCAGTTTCGCAAACTTCTTTGTCCTCTCATCCTGATCTAGCAGCGGGAGCAGATAGTTTAAATCCTGCACCTCCGTATAAAATTCCAGATTAAACGCCAGGGGGCCATAATCCCTCAAAATATCGATCTTGGAGAGGACATTGATATGCGGCAAGTCAAGCTGCAGCATACTCCGCAGCGACAGCAGCAGGATCGAAATATACTTCGCAGGGTCGGTGATATAATGCGCGTCCACCAGGTGCACTACGACAAGCTATTCCTTCCCCCCACATCAGCCCCACCTTCTCCCACACAGAAAGGAATTAAAAACGGACTCTATACCCCATTTTCTGCAGGCGCATGAATATCTTCCTCAAACTCGCATGGTGTGTAAACAGCTCGACCTGTCCCGGGCAATCGAAAAGGACGTAATCGTTTCCGAGCCTCGACAACCCTTCCTCAAGCCACTCGATATTCTCCTCGAGCTCTTCGAGCGCGTACATCACGCCGCCGTTTGGACCGAGCCCCTCCTCGTCCATGATCTGGTCTAGCGTGATGATTGAGCGGATGTCGAGCGCGCACGGGTAGCCGGTGGCGTCGTTTGCCGGGTCGAGGTTCACTACGGCGCTCTTGCGCCCGATCGCTGACATGAATTGGTGCATGCCATTGCAGTAGGTGGATTTTCCGGAGCCTGGGGGGCCGATGACAAGCTGAGAGAGTTAGGAGGTGGTGATGTCGGCAGTGGGGGGGATGCTTACTTGTGCGAAAGGCATGATGGAAGGGAGGTGCGGTGTAGTGGGTTGGGTTAGGGGCGGGTGGTGTTTGATTGGACGTCAATGCAGAAACTCTCTTTACAGGTTGTCATTTATGACATTACGATTCATAGCTATAGTTGGTGCAAGAGTGATTAATGGAGGTAGCAATCACCCACCTGGTCCATAAACCACAGGCTGAAAGTAAGACATACGAGGTCTATTTCTTCCTAGTTCATAAGATCCACCTTATCACTTGTTAAACCCGCGAACACCAGGCGACCAATGGAGGAGGATTGTAATATGAGCCGGTATAAGATATAGAATTTCACCGACGATACCCGGGCAGCGTGGCCACTTAGGACATGATGCCGCATGTCCGTCTCTATTCGAGGCGTCAAATTAAAGGGCGTGTTGCTAGGATATTTTTTTATTTCCACTTTCAGTATGCCCTACGGTACCAGCGGTGCGGCATTTGCTTGATCCGCGTTCCGCTCAAGCGACTGCGGCTTCACTGTCATCTAAGAGTCTGGGAGAACGGAGCGGGCAGAGTACATACAATCTTCCACTTCTAATCTACACCATACGGAGAACTAGATGTCTAGACAGCATACTAAGTATTTCTACTAGAGTATCATTGTCCACATCTAATACACCTAATAAATCTCCTCTTCCAACCCCACCTCCTGTTTTCCAATAACTTCGCTGTTTTACATTCAACATCAAACCGGTTCAACAAAAGCAAAAGCAAAAACACGAAAAGTAAAGCTGGTATAAAAAACTGAAACTGAAATCTATGGCAGCAACACAACTACCTAGTCGATATAGAAACAGCTTATCTTCAGTAGTAATAATCAAACAAAAGAACCCAGCAATAAAAATAGAAATATTATCATAAGGAAAAATATACAAGAAACGGATACCCTATGTTATTTTTGCTGTTGAATCGAAAAGAAAACAAACGAGGTAGGCGTATCTACTCGCTTCTCCCATCCCCAGAGAATTCCTAATACCCATTCCCACACGCTGTGCACTAATTCATGACCACAGTAAAAGACATTACCGTTAGATCCCAACCCCAGATACAATACTACACCACTACCACATGCCCATCTTCGCTGTGGCTCGAAACTTCAGCTCCGATATCCAGAGCGAATGACAAGGTGTCCATCGCTCGCTTATGCCTTGCGGCTCCTCACACTGCCATTCTTCTTTGCACTGCCGTTGACTTTTCCGTTGCCGTTGGCCTGAATACTGTTGACAACATCCTGGGAGAACTTGGGGTCAATGGCAATGTTGCCGTTCGCAACCGCCTTCTTCGCGGCTCTTTTTCCGGCCAGCTTGTAGGTACTGAAGTAGAAGCTGATGAACAAAAGAAGGTAGCTGCTCAAGATACCACAACCAGAGAAAGCGGCGAACTCCTCACCGGCGCACTTGCCAGCATTGGGGATCCAGGGCCAGTAGGTGGAGGTGAAGTAGGTGTAGGACGCAAAGTAGACGAATCCTATAAAAATAATAAGCAACAGAAACGCCATGTCAACGCGCAAAAGGATACGAACCAAGATCAATGATAAACTGCAAAATCTGAAGACGGGTAATCCACTGTTTCCACCAAACTCGAACACCGCGCGCAGACTGGTAGTAGTACCAGTACATGACAACGTGGACTAAGAGGTTAATGGTGATGGGGACCCATGACTAGCGCCGCGTCAGCATTCCCGTGTCTTTACCGATGGATCGTGTCAACATACCACGGCAGTAGAACCGATGAGTTGAGTATAACAAAGCAGAGCCGTGGCACCATGATGATAGCAGTGCAAAAAGGCTATTCACATTGTTGGTGTAAATGGATTTCAAAAGGCTACTTGTATGCACTTACTAAGAGGCTTCTTCTTGACAACGAGGAAGACGGTATCCAAAAGCTCCACAAATTTCACGAGATAGTTCAACTATAAACGTGTCAGTAATGTCACATATCAAGAACGATTGAAAAAGGAGGAACCCACATAGTACAAAGTCACCAGAGGCTTGGTCCACCCACCGGCGGTATTGCAGATGCTGTAGAAGAGGCCGTGATTGTAAACCGTCGGGATCAACTGCTCCATAAACAGCACCAAAAGAGCGCCGGAAACCAACGTCAAAAGCAGATTGTGAAGCTGAAAGAGAAACCGTAGCTTGAATGCCGACACATTCTTCATGAGAAATCGGCCACCGAATATTATTGCGTAGTATGCAACGATTGTTGAACCAGCCGTCTTCAAGTTCCCTAAAAATGTATCATCGTAGGCGAATTCGAAGTCGGTGGCCTTGGTGCCCGTCGCATGTGTGTAAAAAACATCGAATATCGGCCACAGATGTACACCGAAGGGTCGCTCAATAGAGGGTATTTGAATGTCAATAGCATTGGCAAGCTCTACCGCAAATTTCGTCGCGCACTCCATTATGGCAAGAGGTGTTAAATCGTATTATTATAAGGTTGTAGAGGTTGCCCAGTGCGCTTGAAAAGGAATGAGATGTGTGAAAGAGGGACACAGGTTCAAGCTGACGCGTGGAACCTTGATGGAGTGTGATGGGCGAGGAATTAAAGAGCTGTAGAGGAAGGGTGTTGATTAAAGAAGGGATGGGTAGCGCAGGAGAGAAGGATGGTGGTCGTGGATAGCGGGCGACGGAAAGGGGTATAGAGTGCTTGGTAAATTTCACGCGCGGAGTTACTTTTGTACTGGGGCGGACCGGACCGACTCAGGCACGTGAAGAAAAGGAGGAGTAGCAATATGCGCAGTCAATAGCTGCAGACATATCGCGATGGTCGGGCTTAGTAGATGCTATACCCTCCAATGGCAGCCCATGTTGCGGTGCATCGCGACATTGGCCAGTCCGAAGGAATGCAGAGTGCATACAGTGTTGAATAATCGCGTATTGTCTGTTTCCCAGGTTCAGACGGTAGAACATCTGCGTGCGTCGGTCTGGAACCATCTCTCGTCCTCTTCGGCTTCACCGCTTCACAGCGTTGTCACTTTCTGCTCGTGATTGTCTTTTCTGTCCTCTTGCAGGCTTCAGCCTCGAGTATTTGTGCACCCAGACCAATTGCCGAGCCTCTTCCCCAAGGTTCAAGCCGCCTGCGCCGCTTCTGTTCTCTAATCCGCGCCTATTGCCCGCAGATCTCGTCCTGCATCAATTGACCAATCATCGTTTCACTCATACAGACGGCTTCGTCCACCAGCACCAGCAAAATTCATCCCAGGACAATACCGGGTCCAAGTCTCCGTTTCGTCACCGCCTCCAACCCTCCTCCCAATTCAACACCTACCATCCGTCAATCTCCACTCTTCCCTTGCACCCCACCTTCGAAATGGCCTTCCTCCGCATTACTGCTGCCGCCAGGCCCGCTATTCGCACCTCGGCTACACGAACCGTTGCACCTCGAATTATTGCAGCTCGGATGGGCGTGAGGAACTACTCCGATGCCCACGAGGAGAGTTTCGAGGAGTTCACTGCTAGGTAAGGAATCACGCACGAGGCTCTGTTTCGTCTACGTTCAACCACTCGTTCTGCGGACCAATTTATTCGTATTTGCGAGTGACCGGAAGCGCACTGGACATGTTTGGTGCGGTGTGGGGTGATGTCGATCAATATCGACTTCTCTGGACGACCAATCAACCTCCCGCCCACCCGACGACAACACCACACCACCAATAACAGAAGAGGATTTGCAAACATCTGTGTGAGAGAGTGATTGGCTAATTACTATCAATTCTAGATATGAGAAGGAATTCGACAATGTCCAAGACGTCTTCGAGCTCCAGCGCAACCTTAATAATGCTTTTGCATACGATCTCGTCCCCTCCACCTCTGTCATTATTGCCGCCCTGAGGGCAGCTCGCCGTGTGAACGATTTCCCCACCGCAGTGAGAATCTTCGAGGGTACGAGTTCAATTCCTGTCAATGATGTTTCTGCCAAGACGGCGGCGGTGGTGGCGCCGAGCTTTTTTGGGGGTTTACAATACCCGCACGACAACTTTGCGCGCAGGATTCTCGCTGGAATCTAAGTCGAAGGGCTATGATTTTCGGCTATCTTGTACCTATCGATTAAGATCTTGGCGAGGCGCAGCCGAGAAACGTCCCGCACATATCCCGCCATATGTTTCCGGAGGAGGCGCTAACGAGGGTCATTGCATCTAGGAGTCAAGGCCAAGGTCGAGAACAAGCAGCAGTACCAGCAGTACCTTGAGGAGCTTGCCCCAGTGCGACAGGAACTCGGTGTCGAACTCGTCGAGGATCTATACCCCAACCTGAGCAAATAAACAACATGTGCTCGCGCGCACCACCCACCTGCACAAAATCTCCGCTGTTTTTTTTCTTTTTTCAATGTGGTATTAGATGGCTGAATGAACTGCTTGCTTGGGAGAAATCAGAAGTGATAGAAATGGAGGGCGGAGTCAGGGAAGGCCGGGACACTGCAGACAGATGTGATATACGGGATCCATGTGCATGTTCTGTGCCTTGTAGTAATAGGAGATTCCATTGTCATTTCTTTTGTCGTCTCACCTCTCGTCTCCTCAAACCCCAGTCCAGCATCGATCGACTTATGGTTCCTGGAGTGAGGTCGGTGTTTCATCGGCTTTACCTGCCTCTCCAGAGTCATGATATCCCGAGACCGTGGCGATTTGAGACCGTGCTCAGAATCTCTACTCTTGTAATCAACAATCCAAGCACATCAATTGTACCCAACCACACGTGAAAACGCACATTGCCGGACAGAGTAATACAACGGAGGCGTGGGTATAAGTAACTGACTCTTCTCCCCAGAATTCAAACCCCAACAACTCCTTATTAAATCTATCACGACTATGCAAACCGCAACAGTCGAAACTAATAAACGAAGCAGTAGCAACATTTTTCTCATCCATCATCATCAATGACCTAACGAGGGATTTTATGGCCCGAAAGGCTGAGGACTTACTCTCGCTACTATGGAATCAAATGATCAGCAGATGCGGATCAATATTATATAGAATTGCACTCGCAACTTGATTTCTCTTCAACGGCGCCATGGGGATCTTCTCCATTAATACACCGAGGTATCATGCAGAGTGTATCCCCAGATTGATCCCATAATAGACATACTGTACAAATTTCATCCCATCATCTAAAACAGCCTGTTCGCCGCCTTCGCCTTCTTCCCCTTCTTCTTCCCCCCTGTTGGTTTTGCGTCCAGCGGCTTGAAGAACAAACTGGGCGACTCCTTATTCGCAATAACATCTCCACTCAGATACCCCCGGTGCTTCGGGTCTCTGTAGTACTCGATATCGAATCTGCTCGACGGGCCTGCCAACCGGTGTGGCTCGTCAAAAAGATGTGGGTGTGTAATCGATTTGATGCCTATCTTGTTGAAGAACCGAGTCGTGATTTTCCCCCCCGCCTTCTCAATCGCCTCGATTGCTGATGCAGATGCACGCGATACTGTGATATCGATTGGTGTCTTGAAGGTGGCGACGCCGTTGCCTAGGAGCTTTACACCGTCTTTGATGCCGTGCACCGCCCGTGTGTCAAGGAGCTCTTTGAAGGTAATAGGTTTTGTCGGGTCGATGCGGCCGGCGTCGATCCATTGCTGCAGTTTGTCGAGGTTCAGTGGTGACATCTCGACAGAGAAGCTATAAGCCAACCATCAACTCAAATCCAGGCTTAAGAGTAGATGCGCGGCGCGGTGAGGTGGGTTTGAGCTGGAATCGGAGTACTTGCTCCGCTCCTCATCCCCACGCCACGACCGACCACGCTGCAATGTAGAGTGCACATACACATTCTTGAATCCCCGCACCCCGTGTACCTTCTCGAGCGGCGTCTGTCCTCCAGCGAAACCAGCCGGCACCTTTCCGTGCTGCTTCTGACCCTTGTGACCGCGACCAGACGTCTTTCCCTTGCCGGAAGAGGGACCTCGACCTCGTCGGATACGCTTGTTGTAGGCTTCCGGGACGTCGCGGAGATCACCAAGGATGGAGGCATGCCGGACTTGGGGAGCGATGAGTTGGCAGACGAAGGAGGAGGGCCGAAGGATTACCCTCGTTGTGCGGTAGAGGGGGTTCATTTCCGACGACACTGGCCGAGCTTGTGATGTAGTGGTAATCTTTTTGGCGGTTGTGCTCCGATGTTCACTGCAGGTTTGTCTCAAGCCCGTCGAATTTGGTTTGTCACTCAACCCTAACCGCCAACGCCGCAACCCAATTCACTGCCGCTATCTTTTCTGTGCTGCAGTTACTGTACATACAATATGTCTCCACCGACTGCTCTAGTTCTTGGTTCATAGCCACCACTACCATCATCTCCTCCTCCACGGTAGCAATCAAAATTATATGAAATATCTGCAAGACCTCCAGATTCCGAGCAAGATCACTCATGTCGCAAGAAAGAATCAAAAAAATCAGCAACCCAAACGTACGCCCAATAAACCACAGTAACAATAAAAACCTTAACAGAAACAGAAGGATATATCCAACCTACACTTTTCCAAAAAAAAACCAACTAATTACCATTAACCTGCTGTTGCTGCTGCTGTTGCTGCTGCTGCTGCTGCTGCTGGGGAGGAGGCGTCGTCAACGCCGGCGCAATAACTTTATTCCTCACAGCCTCCATCACAATCTCAGCTGCGTTCCCACACCCCTCGAGACCTCCCAGCTTCGTCCGGAACGTTTCGGCGTCTTTTATCATCCTGTTGCGTATCAGCATCGCGCAAATCAAGAATATGCGTGGTTAAGTTCCTACCTCTTCTTCCCGCCCTCCGTCGTTACAACGCTCCCACCAAACCCTTCCACCAACCTGCCCGTATAGTCCTTAAAAACCGGGCCCATAATTCCCCTCACCTGTTCGATCGGCAAGTGTTTATTCAGGACTTTATATAACACGCCCGTTTCGCGGCATAGAGTGTCAATGTAGTACTTCCCCTCCTCGCCGACCCACTCCTCATCCCAGTTCTGCTTCTTCATCGTGACCACATGCGTGCGCGCCCGGTCACTCATGATGCTTATCAGCTTGTTGTGGATTTCGTCCTGGTATTCCTGTGTGGCGCGCTTGATTTTGTCGAAGTCTGTGGCGAGCGAGGAGGACGCAATGTGGGGTGGTGTGTGCCGCCGCAACGTTTCGCGGATATAGGGGATGATGGTGGTGATGATCGAGAGTGCCTGAGAAGCCATGGCGAGGTGTTTGGTGGTTATACTTCGCAGGCCGGCGGAGCGTGTTGCGCCAGCGCCGAGGATAAGCTGGAAGGTGCGCGAGTTAAACAGCTTGAGGAAGTCGAGGATGCTTGAGCCCAGTTCCTGCGTCATTCCGGGCATCATCACTACTAGCCGTAAGTAGGCCTCTATTTCTCGTAGCACCAAGAGGCCGGATTCTGGGAGAATGAATTTCTGGTCGTCGACGAGGGCGTGGGTGCGTTTTTTCGGCTCTTCTGGTGCTGTTGCTGTTGCTGTGCCGTTGGTGGTACCGTTTGTTTCTGAAGGTGGATGAGGCAGTTTCAGTGTCAATCCGTTTTCTGTGACTCGAATCTCCCAGAGACGTCCTATGGTTATCCATTCCTCTGGATCGCTGGTGGCTGCGGCAAGAATACGATCAAGACTCTTTTGGCGTTCTTCTTCGACTTCTTTAGCGCCCCATTTGTCTTTCTCCAGGCCATCGGCGAGAGTTCGCATTCGTTCTTCCTGGTAGACGCTCAGGAACTCGCGGATTTGGGCGCTTACCGCGTTCTGGAATCCTGGACCTACGCGGACAGAGACAGCCTCACATTCTTGGGCAAAGAGACGGTTTAGGGTGAAGTAACGCAGGAACATGTCTGGTGGGTATCGGGCAACTTGTTCGGTACGGACTTTGACGATTTTGACGATGTTGGACTGTGATATCTCAACTGCGCTGGAGATGAGGTCTGATATGTCCATGGCAATAGTGGGATCACTTTCGCTGCGATTTCTTTGGGTATCGCCGTTGATTCCGTGGAATCCATTTTGCTCTAGTCGTGGAGACAACATCCCTCCTACGCCTGTCTCGCCCATCCGCATGGTTGCATCTAAAAGCATCTTTTGTTGAGTCCCTAGCCGGCGAACGAGTTCTGATACACCGGTGTATATTTTTACAAGTAAGTCCTCGGCATCCACAGGCCCGAGTGCTCGGAGCGCTCGAGTCAGAGCCATGCTTTTATCTGCGGATGATTGCCGCACTCCTCCACGAGACATCCGGGACATATGAGAGACGTTGGAAGACACACTTTCCGCATCTCCTTCACTGGGAAGGTTTCGGCGGATCAGGTTCTTGGCCTCCTTTATGACTGCATCCCGATAGGCCTGGACTGCTTCGTTAACATGATTTGCTTTTTGCAGCCCATCAAGATGTTGTTTGAGCAAGTTCCTAAGACTTTCTGACATGAAGGTGTATTCTGGAGGTAGACTGCTTGAACGCGGGGGTGGGTTGAGGTTGCTTGTTTGTTTGGATGAAAGAAAGCGTTGATACTGCTCTCGTTGGAAACTCTGGGCAAAGCGCCGGAGCGTTTCTGTGGAGGGAACCTTCTCGATGTGTCGGCGAAGATCATCCAATAGACATTGGACAAAGCGGGCTTCGTATGCTTTGCCAATTCTATACCGGAGGTGGTTCAGGTCTGCTGTGATGGCTTCAAGGGACCGAACACCGCGCAGGTCGATAAGACCTTTCTCTCCTTCACCGGCGAGTAGTCGCTCCGTCTCGTTAATGGCGTCAAGAGCGGCATCAATTTCATGGTGCTCCAGCGACTTTTCTACCTTCTCAATGCTCTGCGTCACTCGTTCTATTTGCTTCACCGCACGCTCCAGCTTCGCGAGGTTATCTCGCCGCCGACGTAACCGCACGATCTCGAGGCCTTTCACAGCTTGTTCTTCATCCAATCGTACAAGCTCTTTTCGGAGAGACTGAATTTTTTGAACACTAGCTGCTGCTTCAGAATGGAGTTGACGGAGGTCGCCCAAGGCTGCAAAAAAAGATGAGCTTGCAGTGGATATCGAAGATATCAAATGAACCTCCACCGTGTCCATGTACCACGACAATTTCTCTTGTAATATTGCATTCGTGGCCAATGCTTTCCTTTGTGACTGTGACGCCAGCAGCTCCGAGCCATTTTCCTTCGCTGGCGCTGCGGATCGTATCACTTCTGATCGTTCGCTGACAACATCGAATGTACGGGGGTTCTCAAGATGGAAGTTTTCGTCGAAGTAGACCTTAGGAACTGTCTGTAAGGATGCTATAGCAAGGCTGCCCCTTCGGTTCCGTCGTTTAGGCGACTTGATAGAAGCACCGTCTTCCACAATCGTCTGTTCCGCCGTACTCAGACCTGACGATAACGCCCCCCCAGCCGGCTTTGACAGTCGTAAAAGTTCTTCCAGACCCTGGTCCTTCGCGCGCTGGAACCGCGCGTATTCGGGGGCTATCGAGAGGTAGGATGCGAATGCGCTAGATTTGAACTTCGGAATTTGAGTAAGTGTAACCGGCGGAATTTCTCCAGGTCGAGGTCGCGAAGCTCCAGATGTTCTTGAGGCATGGGATTCGACAAGGGTTGAAATAGCTATAAGCAATTAACTCCACATCAGCCTACCCGAGATACGGCATCCGTCAGCGGGAAGCTACAGCTCCTCCGCCATGAACACACCTACCAGTAGAATTTGTTCCACCTCCAGCTCCCCCTCCCCCGAAGTCTTTTGACGTTCGCCAGTCTAGCGCTGTGGCGACCGATGACTGGAGAGAAACCACTGAGCTTGTAGAGGAGACTCTGCGTGCATTTAAGGGAGAACGGGCATTCGCAGATCTGAGAGGGTAGGCAGCTGATAAGTCTGGAGCTGATGCCGCCGGGGAGAGAATCGAGGAGGCGGCGGAATCAATTGAAGGTCGTGCCATAGTTGAAGTAATGTTTATTAGAGCAGCTCAAAGGAGAAGTAAGGCACTGTGGCGAAGGAGAGACTCGGGAGTTGCAAATTCGAAGATGTGTTTCAGCGCTGCTGAAAGCTGTCAGATTGGAGGTTGGAGGCAGTGCTCAAAATCGTCATCACGTGTGTGTCGGCAAATGGCAGCTGCATTTGGCTGAGTGCGAGTGTGCCTCGATGAATGCGGCTCTTATTTCCCATTTGAGACATCTTAACGCGAGTCGCGTTCGCTTCACGCTTCTCAATTCTCCTTTAGTATCTTCATCGCTCACTCACTTATTCACTCACCTCCTACCCGCCACTCCTCTGATACCCCGTACTTTTTGACCATCCTACCATCCTACTTCTTCTGTCTAATATCACTCCCTCACGATGGATCGTGCACAGATATATACCGTTGATTCTCTTCTTCCAAAGGATGACAATCAGGCCGACGACCAGCCCGGAGAGATCCTCAAGGCGTTTCGCTCTTTTGTCCTCGAATTCCGACTGGATAACAACTTCATATACCGGTATGTGCACTTATCGCAGTCTTCCTATCTTTTCTCTGCCCAATTGAAGTTCTGGTGCAGTGCTATGTCAGATAGTTTTTGTTTACCACACACTAACCAGAGCCATCGCAGAGACGCATTGCGAACAAACATCCTCATCAAACTATACATGCTTGATGTCGACATTGCCCATCTGATCTCATTCAACGAAGAGTTGGCACACAGACTCTCAAATGAACCCACCGAAATTTTGCCTATAGTATGTTTTGGCCGCCGCTGTGCCGCACTCTTATGCTTACCTATTCTTAGTTCGAGTCTGCAGTACGAGACTGTGGAAGGCGCATGTTCTTGACTGGCGGCGACCCAAACGCACCGTTTCCAGAATGTCAAGTCATTCTTCACTCCAACACCAACCTCATCTCCATCCGTGACCTCGATGCCTCGCACATCTCGAAACTTGTGCGCATTCCGGGAATCGTCATCGGCGCATCCACCATGTCTTCTAAGGCTACGGAGCTTCTGATTATGTGCCGGGCCTGTCAAGCAGTGAAGAGGATACCGGTTCAGGGTGGTTTCTCGGGAGTGTCGCTGCCGCGGGTTTGCGACAGACCGACGATGCCCGGAGAGGATGCTGACAGATGTCCAATGGATCCTTACTTTGTTGTGCACGAAAAATCTACCTTTATTGACCAGCAAGTTCTGAAATTGCAGGAAGCGCCAGACATGGTCCCAGTTGGAGAGCTTCCACGACACATTCTGGTTAGTGCAGACCGGTACCTCACTAACAAGGTGGTTCCTGGGTCTCGTTGCACTGTCATGGGCATATTCTCCATCTACCAATCCAAAGGCTCAAAAGGCCCGGGCGCTGCTGTCGCAATCCGTAATCCCTACATTCGACTTGTTGGGATACAAGCAGACGTAGACCACACAGCCAAAGGCTCAGCTATCTTTTCGGAGGAGGAGGAACAAGAGTTCCTCGAGCTTTCGCGGAAACCGAATCTATACGACATGATTGTGAGCTCACTTGCACCGTCGATTTACGGAAACATGGACATCAAGAAGGCTATTGCCTGTTTACTATTTGGCGGTTCGAAAAAGATACTGCCAGACGGTATGCGGCTTCGTGGCGATATCAATGTGCTGCTACTTGGTGACCCTGGTACTGCAAAATCGCAGCTGCTGAAGTTTGTTGAAAAAATCGCACCAATTGCAATCTACACCTCTGGAAAGGGTTCTTCTGCCGCTGGTTTGACAGCATCAGTTCAGCGTGATAGCCAGTCCAGGGAATTCTATTTGGAAGGAGGAGCTATGGTGTTGGCGGACGGCGGTGTGGTGTGTATTGACGAGTTTGACAAGATGAGAGACGAAGACCGAGTCGCCATCCATGAGGCAATGGAACAACAAACTATCTCCATTGCCAAAGCCGGTATTACTACTATCCTCAACGCTCGCTCGTCCGTGCTCGCTGCGGCAAATCCTATCTTTGGAAGATACGATGACATGAAAAGTCCTGGAGAGAACATTGACTTCCAAACCACCATCTTGTCTAGATTCGACATGATTTTCATTGTTAAGGATGATCACAATCCTGGGCGGGACGAAACCATCGCACGACACGTTATGAATCTGCATATGAACCGCATGACGGAAACGGATGAGGCAGTGGGCGAAATTCCGATGGATAAGCTGAAGCGATACATCACATACTGCAAAACGTAAGTTTTCATTCATACCCGCAACCCTGCTCATACTAACACGCCTGATATAGTCGCTGCGCACCCAAGCTTTCCACCGAAGCATCAGAGAAGCTCTCCTCGCACTTCGTACAGATCCGCAAACGTGTTCACGAGCTCGAATCCTCCGCCAATGAGCGCTCCAGCATCCCCATTACCGTGCGACAACTCGAGGCTATCATTCGTATCACCGAATCTTTGGCAAAACTATCGCTTTCTCCTGTTGCAACGGAGGAGCATGTAGATGAAGCTATTCGTCTATTCCTTGCATCAACTATGGATGCAGTTGGGCAGGGCCAAGGAATGAGCAAGGAGCTTAACGATGAGGTTGGAAAGATTGAGGCAGAGCTGAGAAGAAGGCTGCCGATTGGCTGGTCGACGAGTTATGCTACGCTCAAGCGCGAGCTGTGCGGAAACCGGGGTTATAGCGATGCTGCGCTAAACCGGGCATTGATGATTATGACCAAGAGGGACACGGTGCAGATGAGAAATGGAGGTGCAAATGTCTATCGAAGTGGTGTATAGAAGACGGGAGGGAAGCTAGGCTATGATACTCTTGAAAATTTTTGCTTGGGGTGGGGCGTTTGTTCTGGTCTTTCTCGTGCTTATGATGACTAGTGTGAGGAAAAGGAAATACCATGTTGCTTATGAATGATGTTTAGAGAATGGATTTATATGCCATGGATATGCCACGCTCAGGGTGGTTGTTGGTTTCTACACGAGTGAGATTACATGATTAGGAGGACTAATTAATTCCTATGGGGGGACTTGTTATTAGTCCTTAGACTCCTTTCCCAAACATGCGCATATTCACGGAGTGAATATTTTCAGCGGGTCCCTATTTACTTCCAGCTCGAGGGATATCCTCCTTGTGCGCACCCCCCATCTATCAGTAATCTCGGGGTGTGATACGTTCTAGACTGACTACCTTCCACCCAGAGTTCCAGCCACCTTCATAAGTATAACGCCCTAAGCTCCCATCAAGGGACTGATATTCTTCAATCCAAAAGGCATAGCACTTCCTCCAATCCTCAAAGTAGCACTTGAAGTCCTTCTCTTAACTGCAGACAATCTCAATTTCTCCGACCTCAATTCACTTCTCCGGACGAGTCGTAAGCTACATGATTGCCTGAACTACTGCCTCTATAATCTTATAATCAAATCACTATATACATTCACGCCACAAGGATACAATACCCTAACGCTACTTCCATGGACAATACACAACGGCCGGATTTCGACGTTTGAACCCCTTCTAGAGTACGGTGTAGATATTGAGACTCTAGTTCACCGACGCGAGAGGCGTTCATATCCATCCGTAACACTGCTAATGCTTGCCTGGACATCCATAGTACGCTACAACGGGAAGCCTCTGTCAACGCCTGAACCAACAAATATAAAACAATAGCTCTCCACATTGCGACTAGGCTGCCGGGAGGTCTGAAGGGGTGGTGCGTCTACTCCTTGAGCACGGCGCAGATATTGATGCGCGGGATCACCGCGGGTGGCTCGCGCTGTACACTTCGGTGAGCTACGACCAGCCCCGCGCGGTTCTGCTGCTGCTGGAGCGTAGTGCGAGTTTAGAGGTTGCGGGTATTCCGGGGCTGCGGCTGGTGGTGGATATGGCGGGTTTTTGGAGCTTCTCGGGGGCGATGTGTCATATTATTAGGACTCTGCTGGAGCATGGCGAGGATCCTGGCACTATGTTTTAAGGGGTCAACGGCGCTACAGGTGTTCTGTATCCACTACCCAAGCCCGGAAGATGAGCGGAAGGTAAGAGGATAAGAGGAGATTCTTAAGGCTCTCGGGGGTTGTAGCGATTTAGCGGAGCGAGTGTTGTTGTTGTTTATTCATACTGTATTTACTCTGGCTAGAGTATGACAGGACCCTTATCCCCCCGCCTCCGGGCGAGCCGGTCAGTTGGCGGAGCGAGTGTTTTGTATATTACGTAGTCCGCATCTTCAGAGGCACTAATATAATTGTGTAATCTCCATGCATCAAAAGATAGTTCCGGACAGACAGGACAGCTCCTAGGAAATTCCCAAAATCTTCGATATCTTGTGATATGTTGGCGATTGCTATCCGCTGGAAACTATCTGGTATAGTTCTCCCACTGCCGTTGATAACTTCTGCTTCATCTCTTCAAATGCCCTCAGAATCTGCGAGTGACACGCGAAGAACCCATCAAACCCATCATCATCAATCGATGCAAATCCGTGCCCACTCGTAGCCATCAGTCAGACAAACAAATAAGCATCCTCAACTCATGTATCAAACTTCTCTCAAACACAATCAAACAAGAAGCCGCGCTCATAACACAACAATAAACCTCTGTAGTAGCCGATATACCCACGTCTCGAGCGCTCCTCCTATCAATCCTTGAAAAACTCCTTCTTTTCCCCGTCGGGGTCTTCTTCCCGGCCGCTCCCTCTAGGGATACTCCTTCTCGACCTATACCACTGCTTCTTTCACTACTGCCTTCTTTAATCCCTTCCTACTCCCTAGAAACCTCCCTTCTTGCCCATTCACCGATATCCTTTTGATACCCTTTTATTAAATGCGGAGAACAAAACAGGTCATCGGCTGGCTGGCTCCCACCTTGCTTCTTCCATCAAAACATCTCACCATTACACAAAGAACTCCCGAATGCTCTCCTCTATCGAAGGGCGGCGGTTATTCGATTTCCAGATCGAACCTTTCTCCTCTCCTGCCAGATGGAAGCCCTTCTACTTGTCCGGCCTCGGCTCGTGCCTTCTCAGATACTCGATAGACACTACATCATGCACTTGCAACCGGACGGGACCTTGATCCTTAAGCAAGAGGGAACACCTTCTTCCGATTAGAAATGGCTTTTCATGTCTAATCAACTCCTTATGCATCGAGGCAACGACAAAATGTAGGAAGGAGATAATCTGGGAACGGGTGCACGCAATCTATATATGCTCCATCGCTGTCGGCAATGCAGACCACAAAGTAACCAATTCTATACCCTCCCAGTACCTCAGATATTCGACAGATTCAACTATAACATCCTAAGTTTACTCTACTGATCTTCAACTAAGTTCTGGGCCTATTACTATCAGCTGAACATCATTGTAATCTCTCGGGTGGACCCTGAGGGGATGAAAGCTACCTCCAGTAGTCAACGTTTCCCTCGACAAATGGCACATCATACTCCAAATATAGGAAGTGACTTGTCTCTAGCTCTTGTTTCCTATATTCAGTACAGATTCACTGACCTAGGAGCGTTAGTATTTAAGCACTGGTAGCATTGTTCTTAACAGTGGAGTTAGCCAGCAAAGTCGGCGGTTCTTGGTCTTTTGGATGACTCCGGGGGGTTGCACTCGTCCGAGTCTGTCATGCCTGTGGCATGGATATTGCATGAGACTAATTGCCAGCCTGTGTCTTTCTACGGAAAGCGGAATTGGAGATATGGTTCAAGTTCTGTCCTCGCTTCTCCTCGGCTGACCTGAAACCACAGCTTAACTCATTCAGTTGAGTTTTGCCTGTCCCTCATGAGAGGTCGCCAATAGTTTGGCTTCGGATAGTCGGCTTAGTCTACCCAACTTTTTAAAGTTCGACTATTACGTACACTGGGCTGCTGGAAAGGGAACTTTAAGGTTGGACGACATAGGTTATCATACACGTTCTACGGCACAAGAGGAGAAGGGACGGTTACCACCGCGGTGCAAGCAATAGTAGGTTATGGGAGGCGTTAGTCGGGCTCATGAGGATCATGGACTGACCGGACAATCTAAAGGCCTCTGATGCAGGAGGCCGCCTTATGGCAATCCCAATCGGATCTGCTGCGAGATGTCTTGTGAATATCGCCCCACCCCTGAATACATTTTCCTCTCAGACACCGAACCAACTATCATACAAATATTCGTTTACCAGCATTCCGGACTAGCAACCGCTCAAACCGGGGAAACCGTGCCCAGCGTGCATTCTTTTACCACCGTCTGGTAGGCCTTTATCCTGTATTCTTCAGGGTCACCGAGAGTGGGTTTAATGATCGCGTGATGAGGGCTGTGAGCTGACTAGGGAATAGGATAAGATGTGGGGGCGAATTTACGGGGAACTTAGCTTTAAGATTTCGAAGGATATATCTCTACCACTGGGGAAATATATGCCAATAACGTCTTTGTGGGTAAGGATGAGGAAAGGCATGATGTGTTGCATTTTTCGGAATGAAGAATCTAGACAATGGCTACGAATGGATCTACAGACCCCGCTCGTAAACCGAGGCGGACAGACGCCCACCTCCCATCATACCGGACTTTTATGTGTGAACCTCAATTTTGTACTGGCCGCTGTGCCTCCCAACCGATCTCTTCTTGATCTTAGAGTAGTACGGCGTGGGCCTATTGTACGGTTAGCCCCAACTGGAAGTCCTATAACCCCATGACCATAGATGTTAATAGGTTGTTGCAGTGCTTCATCGGTTATCACTAGCGAAGCAGATGCATAGGTGGGCACTCGACGGTTTAGCATTGGACAACAAGTGCGGGATATACATCTATCGTCTAAACTATCCCCTCCAGGTTCCTCGCACTGGTCTCAATAAATGTAGAGCTATTATTGCTCGTGATATACGAGATGCCGTATTCCTCGCCAAAGACCCGGGTTCGCCTTCGTACTCGCATTGAGTTCGATAAGTGCAGAGCTATTACTGTTCATGGCTGAGAGCTCGTATTCCTTGCCTAACGATCTCATGCTCGCCTGTGACTAGAGGGGTTTTCGGAATACCACTCTTGTTTTATGACCACGAAGAAGATAAGAATGTCGAATGATGTGCCCCCAGGAGGTTCGGATGAATATTTATTTCCCTGCTGCAAATGTAGTTGAATTATTGGAACTCATCCCATGAATGGTCGAAGGAATTGGAAGGAAGTGATTTGATGGATAACTGAAGTCGGGGCACACCGAGACATGTTGCTGACGTCGGTGGGCTGTGACTGTCCTGTGCCACCGGGATGCACCTAGGTCCGCGGTATCCAATGACTTAACGCTATCACTTTATATATCGCAATCCTACCGATGGAGACGGGTGATTATATTCCCCGAACCCGTTTACCGTACCCCGCGGCGATATCGATGTCTGTACCTGGCTTCTTTCCCACGAATCCAGCTGAAATCTCGTTGTCAGAATGGCGGGGTTTTCAGCTTTCGCGGCACCAGACCTATCTCATGGTGCTGGATAACCCAGCAATTGGTTGGGATGGTTAACCTAAGAATCCCAGTATCGAAGTTGGTTCGCTCACCCGTCCAACTCTGCTCCGCGGGGATACAAATAAGTTTACCTCAGCCCAACCCCCAGGCCTCCCATGCGGCTGCGCTTGTACTTCCTCCACACAAGCAACGCTCGTTCAGGGTTTCAGATTGATCTCTTTCAAACCCAAGGGCTTGGTTATCCTTATCGCCTATCAGCGTGGGGGCCAAAGTTTACGCACACCTCGGTCTTCTCCTAAATGAAAACGTGGCCCTGCGCAAATCCAAAATTCACGTTCGAGAATATACACCCATTTAGCCAATTAACAGGGTGATCGACTGTAGATCTACTAGCAGCTGTGCAGCACTAAGATTTCTCCTTAGATTGGCCTGGGGCATACCTAGAGTTAGTAAAATACCGAGCAGGCGAACTGCCGCGGACACCTTGGGGAGAAATGCGGACGCTTCCGATCGGACTTCCCCGGCAGGGTGCTGGGTGACGAAGCCTCTGTCGTTTCTTTGTCGCTAAAGAAGCGAGGGGCCCAAGCTTTAAAGTTCTCACGTAGATACCCGGGCCCTAGCCCTATCTACCTTGTCGAAAATGGTGCAACATCAGACTTCATCATATGAACACGTAACGGAATCTGACGCCACCACATGTAACTGTTGGTAACACTCAGCCAGCCCAACAGAGAGGGGGAAGAGGCAAGGAACTACAGAAAAGGGTGTATGGATTAGACGGTTAGGGGAGTGACGGATGATACAAAGCAGACGGAGGATACAGAAGAAGAAAGCAAAACAGAGAGAAATGAATGAGGAGGACCGAACCAAAGGGCAAGATAGTCCAATAGTGGGTACACCACCAATTAAGCAGGCCGACGTGGTCGCCGCCATGGGGGGTGGTCGCGGGCATGGGATATATCACGCAATATGCAAAATGGCCCGCTTTGGAAAGTAAGTACATACCCGCGCGCGGTTTCGCATGAGGTGCGGCGAACTGCGGACGGGAAGTTTTATGTAGCTGCCCCGATTGATCGGGGTAATTTTTCCACTTCCGTACAAAGTCCTCGATATGCAGACTGCGTTTCTTCGCTACATCCCGCACCCGCATCCCGAACCAGGATGTCAATATTGCAATCCACACCCAAGTTATGCGCCACACAATTCTACCCGGAGGTGTAGTGGCGCTCATACTACCTAGCTTGAGTTACACGCCACCATCAGCACTCACGAAGCTGCAAACATTTCTGTGGTTTCTCGCGATCCCCGCAATACAAGAAGTTTCAAGTTGCCTAAGAGAGAATCTATTATACACTACCACCCTCTTATTCTTCACAACCTCGGTGTACTCACCTTTGTCACCAGCCCCCGCGTCAACAACGGACTCCTCTCGGCCACACACTCAAAGTACCGATGCGCATCCAGACAGGCCTTCCGACTCGCCAAAACCGCAGGTCTACTCCTCTCCCTGAGTTCCTCCTCGTGCACATTCAACGCTTCCTGCATTCCCAACTCTCCGTTAATAGCCATTTCCAGCGCCTTCACCAGCCCAGCCACGTCCGCGATCCCGTGGTTCGCCGCCTCCCCGCGGTCTATTATCCCGTGTCATTATCAGCATTATTCCCGAACAGGTAAGAGGGGGCTAACGAACACATGGTCATTGCATGTGCCGCGTCTCCAACCAGCGTAACTCTCCCACCGAGATTTTCCCAACTGCATATGGGCCAATCCGCGAGTCCGAGCTCGGTGACTCGCTTGTCGTCAGCGACGCTCCAGATTGCGTCCCGCAGCGGCGGCGCAAAGCCCGCAACTCGTCGTTTCAATTGAGCTATTCGTTCGGTGTTGCTGGCAGGGACGTCGTCGTCCGCGCTGAACCAGTTCCACGACAGCTGGATCTGTACTTTATAGGTGCCGTCGAGGGTGGTGGGGACTTCTAACACTGCGTATGGTTCTCAGTAAGGAGGGTGGGGGAAGCAGAGGGAGGGTAAAGGGTACCGCTGAGCCATAGGTACTCGCCACTCGGGTTCATGGCCATAAACATTAATGGATGTAGTTCCAGCAGCGGAATCATCTGCTTCGCGTCTAGCCTGATGCTGACACCGACACACCGCACCGGCAGCTGCGTCAACTCCCAAGTCTTGGGTGTCAGCAGCTTCCTCGTCTCGCTCCCGCTACCGTCAGCGCCCACCAGCAGGGTCCCTGTGGCCACCGTGCCATCATCAAATCGCGCCGTCACCCCGGTTTCACTAGTTTCGAAGGAAACTAGGCGTTTACCCCACTGCACATCGAGATCCTCGAGTAGTGCCCGTCGACATTGTTTCCGTCGCACGTGTAACCGCTGGGTGGGTGGAACACTGTACTTGACCGCAAGTGTACTGGCGTCGACGCAATGGATTTCAGTGTGCTTGGGGTCGGTGGGGTCGACGCAGGACGAGAGCACTGCTTGGTGTATATGTGCAGGGAGAGTGGACCAGAGGGTGGGGAGTGACCAGTGGAAAGCTAACGCCCAGCCCTGGCCTCGAGAGTTGATATGTGGGTCGCGCTCGAAGATGGTGAATGGAATTGAGGCCTAGAAGCAAGACAAAGCAGCATTAGCAATAAAGACCAAACTGGACTACTACATGAGCACGATAGGAGTAAGAAATACACATGCCTTCCTAAGAGCCTGCGCAAGCGCACCTCCTACTATTCCGGCGCCAATCTGGGAGTTATCATCAGTTCGTGCACAGCATGCTGCCATTGGAGGAAGTGAGTTGTCAATACAATGAGGACATGAGGAACGTTCCTGAAAGCATCGTCGCCCATGACTGCTGCCGATTGTCTTCACCGTTTGCCCGGGTAAGGTAGAGAAGAAAAAAAGCAGTACGGTAGCTGTGGTGTTGACTTATATATGTCAATTCCGAGAATCTGGGTGGAACATGGGGCTTATCAGCTTTCGATAATGCACCCATTACTTTACCCTTTTCCCCCACCAAATACGAGTTGATATCACATTCACTCACCTTCGGGTGAATGCGACTTTGTGGGGCAGGTTGCATGACGATGTCGCCGTGAAACTAAGCCGTTGTTGGATAGCCCTTCACAGCTGTCACTCGCTTCCTAGTTGGAGCTCCGGCTTACGCCGGGAGCGGTCCGTAAACTAGCCTTGTGGGGCCTACACTGAGCTGGGTTGGGTTCCACAACCGGCTTTATATCTGCTAGATGAAGAAAGGGAGGTTTTGGACGGTGGTCACAGGGAGGTTGGCCTTATATTACTGCTTCTAAACCGCTTGGAATGCCGTTTAGGGACAGTCAAAAACGCCTGTCCAATAAAAACAGTGATTTTATGACAACAAGAGTTAGGGCTGTTGTAAAAACCCCCGCTTCTTTCATGTAATACCTTATAGCCAGACGCTGAAGACTTGTCAGTATCACCTGAACGCAATGTGATGAAGGGTTGACAAACCCGGCCATTTGAGCTGTTCGTGTCCAATATCGAGTGTGTAGAAATTACAAGTTTTGCAACCGAATGGCCGACAGCCACACAGCGGGGTGTGAATTTCTCTGACAACTTAAAGTTAGATAACAAGTTAGGTGATGCTGCAGAAAGAAAAACACCAAGCCAAAGTTACCTGTGTTATTTATATTTGACGGGGAGCGGTGATGTGCTCAACCACATGACAGACTTTACCGCGCTGGAACAATCACCTGACAATGCAGTTCGGTCAGTGGACATCAGACGCAGTTCGATCTGAAACTAGCTCAGAGCTGCTGGGGGATCTCACATCGTACCGATAAGCTTTCAGCTTCCGACATAAGGTACATTTTCCTTTCGCACGCAGCCACATACCCAGCTTATGTACAATGCTCAGCCCCACTATACTTCACCCATCCGTTCGAGCTCATTGGTCCACAAAACTCAGCTCCAGGCTCGGCTGTGCGCATGCAAATGGGTGTTATAATTCGACAGCTTCGAAGGGCCCAAGGATGTGTACGAGTACGTGTCCGTCGATACGAGGCCCAGCCCAGCGTAGATCGTGATTTGTCCGGAAATAGAGTTGCAGCCTTTACAAAAGGCCCTCGCTGCTGTTCCTGCTGTTCCTGCAACCCCCCCCCTCATTCACCATACCCATAATGTCACCGATTACAGAGCTAAAGCACCTCTTCACCGGATCTCCCTCGGCGGGTGACCGTCGCTGGGCCTCGTACCCGCCTCTACGCCCGCTCCGGGGCATAATCGTCCTCGCGCTTCTGCTGATAATAATCCAAGCCAGCGGATGGATTTCCTTCACGGTCGCCGCACACGGTCGCTATTACGAATACTTCGACTTCACCAGGTTCTCTCCCACTCTTCCCTAATCCTGCCACCGCTAACCCACCAGCCTCCTTTACATCGTAATCGCATTCATGTTCATAATCTCGGCTGGAATCGACCTGTTGCTATTCTTCCGGCATCACTTACGACCTGTATATGCAGTGTCGATGGCGACGATCTGGACTACAGGCTGGCTGGTGAGCGCCGCAATGGCGTGTCTGCTGGCGTGGATATATATTGGCGATCCATGGAGCATGGAATATGTTGATGATCCTGAGACTAAGCCTGGTGGGGTATGGAGGTTGCAGGGGGTGACGGCTCTGGAAGCTATAATAAGCATTGTTATGATGTAAGTTTTTTATTCGGATAGAGAGGGTGGAAGGGGTGGCTAATAAGTGAGGAATAGAGCGCTGTATCTTTGGTACTTGGTACTGGCGGTGAAGGTGTTTAGACTTGAGAAGAAGATGAAGAGGGAGAGTATTTCGCTACCGGAACTGGATAAGGCATGAGTTCCTGGTACTGTTTTCTGATGTATGGGGTTTTGGACTGATGGAGCTGGTGGGAGGAGTTTGCTGTATGCGGTTGATAATGATTGATGAGATAGCGACTTAATGCTGAGATGGAAATACGAGGTATTACTCATTTGTCCGTGAGCAACATGCTATGTGACAGGTGAAGCGGTGTATGGCAGCCCGGAGCGGCCTTCCGCTAATGTTGTGACGAGGGGTAAATAGTTCGAGACTTCGTTTCGCTTCGTTTCGCTTCGTTTCGTTTCTATTTTGCAAGTTTAGAATCTAATATCAAGTAGAAGGTCTGGAGCAATACTGAGTGGGTCTTGTTTATCGAGTTCGTCTCGTTTCGTTTCGTTTCGTGTCGAATTTATCTAAATTCATTCATCAGATGGGTACTGATAAAGAGCTCACTGACAGTATTGACTGATGCAGTCTTGGAGCTGATCAAAATAGAGTCTGAGGCGGAGAGAGAAGAAGTAGGGAGTGCACGTTCAAAATATAAGTCCAGTGTCATGAAAAATCACTCGAACAATTTGGTCCCCACATTAGCGAGAACGGCTACCGTAAATATCCCGATTTCTAGCTTAGCTGTTAGTCGAAATTACTTGTGCAGACTGGGGATGAGACAAGAAAATCCGAGTTTATACCGTTTCTAACATTAGCTCGAGACCCACCACTCCGGCCAACATCGAGTGACTAGTATGTTGTCTAACAAGCATTCGACGTCCACCAACCTCCAAAATCCCCGTTTCAGCTTGCAGATCTCCAACTGCTTTCGGGAGCAATATCGATATTCTCTTTGAATGTAGGTGTTGAAGACTGGACTTAATAACTTACCTATACTGCTGTAGAACGCCGGGCTTAGATTCGGCTTGCTGTCCAGTATAAAATACAAATTCTTCAGTTGTCCCTCATTAATCAAATCTAACGTCTCATGCAACATGATACACTTATGTACACACCCAACGCCTCTCTTATCACAATGGTATTTAACCAAAAAAACGGGGTATTCAAATATACCACTAACCCCCAACGCCGTCTAACCCACACCTACATCCCAACACCCCCAATCTACCCCCAAACGACCTTCTAAACATCAAAAACCTTACAACAACTCCACAAAACCTTATCATCCGGCATCATCTCCTGAACAGTAGGCTTATTAACCACCCTCCAGTCCCACAGCTCCCACACGCCCTCCTCATCCCCCAACTCCTTCAGACTCTTCATAACGTTCTTCGTCAGCGTCTTCATCTGAGACTCCACAATCACAATCCCTCCTCCGACTCCCGCCACATTTTCGGGCGAGAATTTGTCGAAATACTCGACTCCATGTGCGATCAGCCGCTCAAAGATGTGGTCGAATTTCATTAACGTTGGGATGATGTAGACTTTTGCCCCGAGGAGCGGGGAGGTCTCCTCGTCTGTGGTGCGCTTGCGTTTGCTGTTTGAGGGGGTGGGAGTGGGTGACGATGAAGCAGCTGATGTCCGGAGGGCAGTAGTAATTCTGTTGATGGGGACGGGGGTCGACTGTGAGGATGGCAAGGAAGAGAATGAACCGATCTGTGGGTGTTTTAAAGCAGTGAAATATGGCGTTGGCAGGACAACTTTCTTCGCATTGCTTGGGCGAGGCTCTGGAGTTATAAAGCTTGTTTGTGGGAGTGTTGCCAATGGACTCCTCTCTGTTTGCGATCCTGGAGGTGCTTGGGAATTGCGATTCCGGATGGGGCTGAAGTCGGATTTACTTCTTGGAGTTTGGGGTTCCCTATTCATCGAGCCGAGTGTACTTGGTGGTGAAATCTTCGATGGTGAAATCTCCGATACCGTCGCAAAAAGCTCCTTCAAGTTATTGTTGATCTCAACAATGTTCCGTCGTTGCTTTTTGAACAGCGGGGAGATATCTCGTGATCTGAATCCACTGGCGAGACTGCCGTTGTCACTCGGTGTTGCAGAAAAAACGTGCCGATTCCTCTTTGGAAGGACACTGGCCCCGGGAGGCGTAGCTTCACTCCCTGCTGAGCTGCGTGGTGTCTCCACAAGTTGCTTGCCCATATCCCCTCTCTCCAACCTCGCAATCCACATTCTCTCCTCCTGGCTTCCACCCTTATCTATAGCCCGGGCAGCCTCCGCTAAGTCTTGTAGTTCCTCAAATGACAAAGCATCCGTAAATTCCCGGTCCCAGTGGACTTTAGACACCCGGGGATGTCGCGGTGTGAAAAAGGTGCAATCTGTCTGCTTCTCGAAACCTCCGCCTATAATCTCAAAGACGAGTGGGTGGCTAAAGATGAGGGTAAGTTTGGTGAGTCGCAATTCACGGGGTGCCTCTATTAGGTCGTAACTTTCTAACGCTATGTTGGGCTATTGACAAAAACTGATGGTTAGATCTTATTAACTGGAAGCATCTAGGGCTTTGGTGAAATACCTCATACTTAACAGCATCAAAATAAGCACAGCGCTGGATATAGTCCAAATCTGATCGGGTGATGCTGTAGGTGACTTCGAATATAACCTTTAACCTGGGCTTTACACCATACTTCTCCACATCGCGTTTGTTGGTCAACACGGCAATATGAAAGGTGTTTAAATCTCCGACTGCAAGACCCATGGCGTATGTGCGTCCACACTCTGCCACCCCACCAACTACAGCAAAGTCCGCGGAGTCTCCAAGGCCCGTTATGTAGTCTTTCTTGAGCTTGATCCAAGCACAGTCGTTTGGAGACCAAAACCCATGTCCACGAGTCGTCTTATCAGGCCTGTCCCCTAGGAGATTAAAATAGGGTGCGTCGTGCGCCTTGAGTATGAAGCCTTCCCAGCGGTCTCTGATTCCCCGGGAAAAGTATCTCTTTAATCTCGCAGCGGTTCGTTCGCCTTCTGAGAAATCAAGCTGGATGCTATCGACTATCTCGCAGTAACCACGCTTTGGTGAAACCAAGACTCTGTCGAGGCGGCTTATGCGTTCTGAAAAAGGGTAGTTCAGTAGAGAATTGTCGTCTATTAGGAGTATATCAAAAAGCAACACCATAAGGTGAGAGCATGGAGACGGTCGTGGATCGTTATGACTCCCAATGTATACCCCTGAACGCGTTACATGCCGCCGAATATGGTCAAATGGCATTATTTCCCTCCTTCGAGAACTGTAGACGACCATTTCACCTTCCAAGATACACTTTTCTTTGAATTGACGTTGGGAGGGCTCATCAATCTTTAAGGCCTGTCTGAGAGGATCATGGAGGCCTCTTCGGTCCTCCGTTGATTCCTTGCTACTCTTTGAGAAAATCTTTATCCAGTCATTGCCTTTGCTGAGATCGATGTGGATCTAGCGATCGTCATTAGCATAGACGTTTAAAGCTGAGAGTGGAAAGCAGATATTCATTACTGACTTGACAATATTCGCCGTCGTATTTCCTTTCCATCATCATCTTTCTCCCCTTGGCACGTTCAATGGCATGTTTACAGGACCGGGCCTTCACAAATTCGGCTCGCCCGACCTTGACGCCGATTTCTGGTTTAACCAAAGCCACAGACTTCCGTAGCCACTCACGGTAATGTTTTGGACCTGGCTGCGCAATGGGGCAAGCTTTGACTACTTCCTCGCCGCAGATCTGTACGCACGCTCTCATGAGGTTGTCCTGAACTAATAGCATTTTGGGTAGTAGGAAGTGGTATGCTTGAAGAGTTGTGGTTTCTATTTATCCCATCAGTATCAACTATCCTAACTTGCAAGTAAGGATATTCCACACCAGGCATCATGGCCGGTGCAAGACTCTTCAATATGCACCTCGCTACCCATTTTGCTTCGAAAGAGCTAAGCCGGAAGAAAAGAGGTTTCAGCAGCTCCGAAGCCTCAGCAGATTCGCCTTTCCACATTTCCCTCAACTCTTTACTGGTAAACACACAACGTGCCGCTAATTTATCCAAAACCTCATCGAGCTCGTCAACCGTCACAAATCCTCCCTTACTAGTCTCCGCTTGACTCACGACCTTCTGGACCGCTGACCCCAAATCTCCCTCCTTCGTAGATGTTCGGTAATCAATAAGTTCTGTTTCTCGCCGTGTACCAGAAATATGCAAGGCTTTGGTAAGAACCTTGGCTAAACCATCCTCTCGAAGCGAATACACTCTATCTGGACGCAGGTCTGGCAGAAGTGCTGACAGAATAGCAATAAGGGTTTTGGCATTGTAAGCGATTTCGCCGCGATGTTCCTCGAACCATTCGAAGATAGTTTCTCTGACTGTAGTTTGCGTCGATTTCTGTGGTGCTTTGGCCTTCTGTCTTGAAAGAGTTTCGATTTTGCGAAATAGGCTCGCGACCTCCAGGAACGCGATGGGCATGACTCGGGCTATCGTTTCGTGTTTAGGCTGAACTCATGCATGATCCGACGGAGACGGGGATCTGAACAGGTAGTGACAGTGCGACAGCTGGTTCTTCGTTCAGGGATACGGAATCGTGGTGGAAGATTGAGTAAGGCGAAGCGAGTCACGAACATAGAGCGTGATCTCGTGATCTCAAAACATACCTAAACCATGAAGGGACTCCAAGTTGTCCCTGATCGACAGTTCTCTCAGCAAAAGAAACCATGGCCCAGTTCTCGCCACTTTTAATTCCCATGGGCTATTTACCACATAACGGCTGCCAGTTCCACGAGAGGCATTTGATTGAACCCGGTGGCGTGAGAATGCACTCCCGTAAACGCGGCAGAATACGGGATGGGAAATGCTTCCCGTCGCTGAGACAACGGATGTCAACAACCCCAAACAACCGCTATCCCTGCTCAGCCCAACTGCACGACTTTCCTCAAGCACAAAACGTCACTGCCGGCCAGCTCCCTTCGGGAAAGAACTTCATTCCCAACCAGATATAGACACCTACTTCTAGTCGCACCTAAGACATTACCCGACTAATTTCTTCACTACTACTCTACACCATTCACCTTCACCTTATCTCACATCACGCACCTGCGCCCTAGCTTCTCCGCCGTCATTGTTTATTGTTGATTTGGAGGCTCATAATGTCGAGTGCGGGTGACATACTGGCGGCAAAGTTTCAGGTGTTAGAGCAGCTTGGAAGTAAGTCAATCCTACTATCATTGTATAGAAGCACAGTGAATCTGACGACGTCTCTCTCTCCAGGCGGAAGCTTTGGTACCGTATACAAAGCTATCGAGAAGCAATCCGGAACGATAGTGGCAATAAAGCAGGTATCTTATTTGTTTATTTTTCTGTTATATCGAAGCTCTGACATGTCATTGCGCCTAGATCGACCTCGAGTCTAGCGAAGACGATATACAAGAGATTCAACAAGAGATCCAGGTCCTGAGCACATGTGCTAGTCCATATGTTACTCAGTATTATGGAAGCTTTGTCAAGGGTTTTAAGCTATGGATCAGTAGGTACTACTGTCTTTTGACGAAATTAAGGTTCTGACAGTCGTAGTAATGGAATATCTCGGAGGAGGGTCATGCCACGATTTGGTATGCATAATTTCTCCACCGCGCAGTTTGAGCAATGGACTAATAATGAATCAAGTTGAAACCCGAACCCTTCGATGAGGCCCATATCGCGATCCTCATGAGAGAGTTGTTGCATGGTCTGGATTATCTTCATAGTGAGGGCAAAATTCATCGGGATATCAAAGGTTTGCCTCCGACTCTACAGATCAAAGGCCTAGACTAAGCGACTTATCTAGCTGCGAACGTACTGCTTTCGGCCAACGGCCAAGTCAAACTCGCCGATTTTGGTGTAGCCGCCCAACTCACCGGTCTGAAATCACAGCGCAACACCTTCGTTGGGACACCATACTGGATGGCTCCAGAGGTGATATCTCAAACTATTGGATACGACTACAAGGCAGATATCTGGTCGTTGGGGATTACTGCCATTGAAATGTCACAAGGAAACCCCCCACATTCCGATGTCCATCCAATGAAGGTGTTGTTTCATATTCCCAAAGAACCAGCACCAACCCTGCCGGGCCATGGCTGGAGTAGGGAATTCAAAGACTTCGTCGCCAGATGTTTAGCTAAAGATCCTGCCAAGCGGGCCAGCGCAAAAGAGCTCTTGAGGCATAAGTTCATCAGGAACGCTGGACGAATCGAGGCCTTGCAGGAGTTGATTGAACGCAGGCAAGACTGGGATTCTTTCCAGGAAGAGGAGGGCAACATAGGACAGCTGAAGCTCTATCAGGAGTCGATGTAAGAGGACCCCACGACCCAATCCCGGGCTAATGGTTTGCTGATGGTGATAGGAGAACAATGTCGGATGCGGGATCAGATGAAGGGTGGGACTTCGACACTATTCGCACAAACCCTTATGCGCCATCTGTGTATGGTGCTGAAGGTGGCAACACGTTTAAAAAGGCGACCCAGGGAGCATCTGCAAACATTAGCTCTGCGCTTCACAGCCTCGCCCTGAACTCGGCTCCCAATAGCGACAACATTGATACTCGTGGAAGAAACGTGACAGGGACTGCAAGTAGAGTCAACGGATCTACCCGTAGGCGTACATCCAATGTTTCAACCACCGCTGACCGTCTCATGATGGAACGAGAGCTCCATGAACGGGATGAGGAGTTGTCGCCGATTGTTCCCGACACAAATTATGGCAGGAACGGCTCGACTGTACGGCTGTTCAGAAGGGTGTCCGATAACTCTGACAGAGGTAACTCGTATGGTACTATCTCGGAACAGGATACTCCTGTTCAAGATGAGAATAGAGCACCTGTGATAGTTCCGTCTACTGAGGAAGGTGCCTTGGGAAGACGGGTGCACTCGGTTGTCATCCAACCCGCTATCGAAAAGGTTAGTACTTACCAAATTATGTCGAAGCACCTGTTTTAGATATTTCTTCCCTCGCATTCATCAGGCTTTCGCTAACTCTGTTGATAGCTGCAACCGCAGAGCACCTCCACTGCCGAACGGGATGCGCTTACCCGTTTGGATGGTGCTTGGAAGGACCTAGACGCAATCAATCCGGAAATGGGATACGTCCTTATTCGCAACCTTATGGAGCGCCTCCAACAGCAGCCTCAGCTCCAATCACTGATCGTTCCTCCACCCCTGCGTAACAAGCCTGCCCCCGAGAACGACAAACCAACTCTATCCGGATCAACCCTGTTCAACCCAATCCCAACCCCAAAGAAGGAAATCACCAGGATCAAGCGTACACAGAGCTTTGCATCGACAGAAGAGTACAATGTTTCGAAACAGGTTGACGATTGTATTGTAGAGGACGAAGAGGTGGCAGGTCCTAAGACCCAGGGTGACCAGCTGGCGGATGTCCTTTACGGAAGGTGGTTGGAGGGACTTCGCATGAGATGGGAAAGTAGGCCTCATTAGATACGAGCTGCCTACCTATGGCTCACTCGTCGCAGCTAGTGCATGCTATGGTCTGGTATTTCCGCAGCTTGGAGCTACGTAGACAACTATTTACAACCTAATTCTTTCCTTTCTGAGTCTTTTTCATACCGGCGTTAGTTGAACAGCGGGAAGGTCTGGTGTTTGGATTTTTTGGCCGAGGGTTTCTTACTACTACTTTCATGATTTTGTCTGCTTTTCTCTTCTCTTTTTTGGGATGTAAAACAGCATTGTTGGAGCGGGAACTGGTTGGGTAGCGTGTTGGGAGTATTGGTATACCACTTGTCCTTGTCTTTTTGGATTGGGGATTGAAGTTGGGCTTGGGCGTCGGTAATGGAGTACGTACAGAAAACTTTGGGTTCACGAGTTCTGAGCGAGTGATAAACCATCGATCGCCTGCCGCCTATAGCACCTGCTTCCTATACCCAAAATTTCAAGTTGCTATATGGCCCTGTTCGATTCTCGTTCTGGCCGAGATTGCTGATGGAGGCTTGGTCTGCCGGTTTTGTTTCTTGGGATTTAACCCTTGCCCTTCATTAACGGCGACCTCTCCAGTTCATCCGTCTGGTAGGTATTCGGTTGCCCACATTACTGACCCTCTCCGCACAGGATAGGTCTATGGAGATTCTCTGCTTTGGCGGCGGAAAATGAGCACAGATAGTTAACTTGCCTTGCAGGAATGTCGGCCAGCCCTTCACAAACAATCATGCCAGTCACTTCGATACCTTTACGAACTCCTGATTTCCACCTAGCTCGGGTTTAAAGGCTTTTTCCAAAATTTCATCTCATTTATGATAGAACATGGTTTTGGGCAATTAGTAGGAGTAAAATCTTGAATACCAGGAGCTAAAAGCACCGGAAGACTATCATACAATTTGTGTGTATATCAACGACCAACCCACACAAGAATCCTAGATATGGAGGACCACCCAGCACCACAAACCTCGACGCAGATCTACACATCCCTCCTAAACTGTGCAACACAAACCCGCATACACCGTATCCCCCATCCCACCCCGCCAGCAGCGCATTCACCAACGCCGCCTCTCTGGAGACACCCACAAACTCAAAGAGATCCAGTTTTTCCTGCGCGCCACCGCGTATGGTGGTGTAAAGTAGTCAAAATACTATTTTACAACGTCGTACATGGAATTAGTGGAATTGGGTAAATTCATGTGCACCAACACCCAATTCCATCAATTCCATGCATGACACTGTTAATTTAATGATATTGTAGCATGATGTTGTATATAGCTGACAATGACATGCATGAACTTGTGGAATTTGGTGCTGGTGCACATGAATAAAGACTTTTAGAACCTGATGCACATTAAATACTGAATTTCCTAAATCATGCATTAAAAATAATTTGCAAAATCTAGTATCTGATACACATCAAGTTCTAAAATCCCTAATTTATGTGTATAAACACTGAATTCCACTAGTTGGTAAGTTGGTACATGATGTTGTGGTACTAAGCTGATGTGGTGTATAACTACTGAAATTGGGTGTTGGTGTACACGAAGTTATTAATTGTATGCACAACATCGTTGAAACAGTATTTTGACCACTTTACCGCACCATAACCGTACATCTAGCGGGGTCGTAGCGGCATCATAACCAGAAGATACCACCCGCACGGCTCAAATTTCGGCTCAAATTCTGGGTCTTGATTTGATAGCGGTTCTCGGTCAATGAGGAAGTTGGTCAAAGGCGCAGAGAAGTAGAGATAGGTGGGGTGTTTGTCGGGGGATGATATGTGGTGGAGGTGCTCGCGCATCTGGGCTTTGATATTGGTGGAATAGTGTGCTAAATAAAAACTCACACGGTGAAACGTCCGTAGAACCTCGATGCTCTGTATAATATGCCCTGAGTTCCTAGAATGATCTAAGGTTAGAATCTAGAACGCTGAAGTGGTAGATATACGGCCATTGGTGTCTGGTAAAAACCACACTATGCTTAAGCTACCAGACCACCCTCTACTATACATTGGAAGGATATCCCTTGGTTGTATTCGACATGTTTAATCGCAAATAGGTGACTCTTCGAACCCACGACCTCTATTTTGCTATTTTGCCTTCCCGTTGCCCGTGATAGAAGTCTATACCAATCCGATAGAACTGCGAACTCCTAGCTCCCAGCGGGAAGAATGTATTCCGGGATTAACAAGGATGTGGAAAATATTTTAGCCCAAATCTATTGTTCTATCGATTTCAATAAGTTCTATAGCACCCCAATAGAGCTGCTTTATAGAAAGAGGGGGAGGGAGGTACTCTATGTTCTGAAATACTCATGTTTCGTCGACCTCTACCTAGCTGCCGGAGTAGGCGAAGAGGCCATTTCGATGTCCCCATCCTTATCAACAACCTGCGCCTCTCCCTCTCCTTTCTTTCCACTTGTCTCAGTATCCCTCTTATTCCAGCCTGGCTTAAAATACCCTTCCTGGCTAATGGAGTGCAACATTGACACCGCCGCCGGCACTTCCCCTTCCTGTCCCTCCCCCTCGTCCTCAGCGTCCCCATCCTCACTAAAACTCTCCCACTCCTCCTCCTCCTCCTCCCCTTCAACACCCGTAGCCACCCCCTTCCCCTTCTTCCTTCTCCTCCTCCTCCTCCTCCCCCCCTGATGATCCGCATCCTCTTCCCCCAACTCTTTACGCTCAATCTGCACCCTCTCCAGCCTCCTCAAAAAGTCGCTCTTCCCCTGCAACTGCTCGGCAAACGGCCACTCCTTCGCCTTCACAATCGCGGGAAGAAAATGCACCCTATCCCGCCCAACAGCAACAACCCTGCCCGTCTCCGGATCCAACAACTTCCGCGTGGCCTCCTCCTCCCTGATCTGCGGCGGCCGCTTCGCATGCGTCCTCCGTCTCCCCCCCACAAACGCGGACGCCAGACTCCCGTCCTTCTCCGAGTAATAATACCCGCCCCCGCTGATCCGGGGCACATCCTTCCCCACCCCCACCCCCTCCCCCTCCTCATACCCATCCCCCCCCACCCCCACCACCTCCTCCTCCGCCGCCGGGCCCGGCACTGCAGAAATAAACACCTCGCTCCCCACCGCGCGCGTCCACGCCCCCGCCCAAATCCGGTTCTGGAAATTGACCAGCACCTGCTCCGAGTCGAGGCCGAGTATCTGGATGCGGTCCTTTCGCGCGG
>Ga0307512_10000789_pt1 | contig 46875 bp, 37 predicted proteins | sample 14_EM_MG_FD_200267 | JGI IMG/M metagenome (GOLD analysis project Ga0307512, IMG submission 200267) | Populus trichocarpa ectomycorrhiza microbial communities from riparian zone in the Pacific Northwest, United States - 14_EM | ecosystem: Host-associated > Plants > Roots > Unclassified | place... | reverse complement strand
TGACATGAGACGCATCACCCTGGTCCTGATGCATATCCTCATACAGCCACCATCTTCATACAAGTCTTCATTCTCATACAAGACATCAGACGATGCTGAGACTCACGATCCAAGTACACATGCAACATAACGCAAGGGGTTCTTAGTTCGCCTTGCTCTGCTTGATTCTACGGGGAGTTCGAAGTTGTAGAGACTTTAAGGCTCACTCGGCACGATACGCCTATGACTCGGCGCTTGGCACAGTCGATTAATCTGCAGCTAATCTTCCTGTCGTCTACCGAAACCTTACGTCAACAGATCACGATATTATCTACCATCCTCGCTCTATCGTGCCGGCTGCATCAGTTCGAACGAGCTCGACAAATACCGCCCGCAAAATACTATCCCTACCAATTCGAGCCGTTAATCCAGCAACATTTTGACGACAGTAATGCAGCTTCACAAAAGCTACAACCGCCTCAGATGGTTTATGAGTTAGGGTAAGCCCTTCCCCTACTGTTATTGTTCCTCGGCAAGGCTTAATGTTATCATTGTTATGTGGGATAAGATCGCTACAGCTCTACATAGCCATTACATGCCACAAGCAGCACTTAGTTTATCAGTAAACCTAGACTCCGGCGAAGAGGTTTACAACTGTAATCCATTGCGGTATGCTGAACCAGACCTGGAAAACTTCCGGCACTCCCGAAGCTATAGTTGATGCATGCTACAATAATTACACCGCCGCCACGGTTACTAGACCTTACCGAGCTACATTGATAACCGGACAGCCGGAATACAGCAATTTACAGGTTCTGAGAAGTTGGGAATACGGCCGGGATTACTGTTGTGGGGTTGTTTTAATAACTAGCAGCTAGTGAAGCTAGAGGTTTTGCTGGTGGGATGCTATGGGTATGTATATTTCGGATGCATAGGTGTGGGCACATTTATTGCCTCATTTCTGAACATCAGTAATATATTTTACGTGAAGGGATAGCGCAGTTGAGAAGAAATCGCTGGGATCAAGGAAAAGTATCCTGGTATCTTCGATTATGCGTGTAAGACTGCACGCTTTTCGGGACTGAAAACGCAACTGCTGGACTCGTCTGACAACCATCGCGCTCAGCTTCGCCTCTTCCTGTCGCCCACGATGAGTTTCGGCTTTAGTGTTGGCGACATCATCACAGTCTCGAAGTTTGCATTCAAGATCTACCGGGCCTGCAAGGACTCTGCTACCGACTTTCAGACCATCTCGGGCGAAGTCATCTCCCTGCACGTCGTCCTCAAGGAGACAAAGCATCTGACGGCGGAATGCGGAAAGCTGGATGCCGAGCGCGAAGCCGACCTTGTGCAGATCGGCAACGGTTGTCGTGAGGTCCTCGAAGATTTGGAATCGCACTTGGCAAGGTACGACAGGTTGGGAACGCAGCAACAGCGAACTTGGGATCGGATGTGCTTTTGGTTGGACGATATATCGGAGATTAGAGCAAGGCTCATATCCCACACTGGCATGCTCACGGCTCTCAACACAATTATTTCATGGTAAGATTGGATTCACCCGTTCGAAATTTTCCATTCATATTTGTTGAAGCTGACAATATCGGAATATAGCACCTCCCAATCACGGCTTGAGCAGAAGTTGGACAAATTCATGCGCGAAGTTCGCGCCGGTCTGCGAGAGGGTTCGGTGGTATCGGTAGAAATGCTCGAGTCGTTATCAACGGACGAAAAAGACCTCTGGCGGTGTCTCCGTCGCGAGTTGGAGGATATAGGGATATCGGCAGCGGTTCTTACAGAGCGGAAGGACTTTGTGATTGCTTGGTTTCAGAAAGCAGTCACCGAAGGTGCCCTGGACGAAATTTGTGCGTCAGATAATGACTCCGACGAGGTACTCGGGAATTGTACACCGCCTGAGGTGCCCGGACAGCATCGGGGTACCCGGCAGAAGCGAAACACTACAGAAGGCCGAAGACCGCGCCATCAAAAACGAGAAGATGGCTGCGCAGACTATTCCATTCAAATAAACTTCTCACAGCAGCGGAGGTTGGAGACCTTGAGACAGTTAGGGCACAACTTGATTCTGGAGCATATTCGAACTCTCCATACGAAAGTAAAACCCTGCTCCTTGCGGCGGACAAAAGCCACGGGGAAATCGTCCGATTACTACTTGAACGCGGCGTTGACACAGAGGCCAGAGATGTCAGTGGACGGACGGTGCTGCACATTACTGCAGCTGGTGCCAATGAGGAGATCGTCCGCCTGCTGCTTGTACACGGCGCCAACAAAGAGGCCGTCCTCAACCCTAACTCCATTCCCAACCCTATTAGCTCCGTCCCCAACCCTATTAACTACTATTTCGGCGACACGACGCTGCACGTAGCAGCAAAACTAGGTCACGAAGCGATTGTCCGACTATTATTGGAGCATGGTGCCAACATAAAAGCCAAATCATCCCTTGAAAGGATGGCGCTGCACCTGGCGGCGGAGAATGGCCATGAGGCAGTTGTCCGGCTGCTACTAGAGCGTGGTGCTAATATAGAAGCAAGAACTAAAGACCTCAACGAACCAAAAGCGCTGCATTTGGCGGTAGAGAGAGGTCACCAGAAACTTGTCAAGTTACTACTGGAGCATGGTGCCAACATAAATGCCATGATAGCCAGCGGAGAGACGGCACTACACCTGGCGGCGAAGTACGGCCACGAGGAGATCATCCGTCTGCTGCTTGTGCACGGCGCCGACAAAGAGGCCAAAACCAACGCCAATTTCTACAACTCCAACGCTAATTTCTACAAACCCGAAGTTAATATTTACAACTCCGCCTGCACGGCGCTGCACGTGGCAGCAATATCCGGTCACGAGGCGATTGTCCGACTGCTACTGGAGAATGGTGCCAACATAGAAGCCAAAACAATCGACGGACAGACAGCATTGCATGTGGCGGCGGTAAGTGGTCAGGGGGAAGTTGTCTGGTTACTACTCAATTTCGGCGCAGAAAAGGATGCTATGAATGCGAAGGGACTGAGGCCTATAGATCAAGCAGTGGGTTGGGAGGTCCTTCGTTTGTTGGAAGAGCCAGCGGTGGCTTCCGGAGGATAGATACGGAATTATGTCAGAGGGTAAAAAGCTCAGACAGGTAAACGATTAAAGCTATGTACCAACCGAATTCAATTGTCGGTCATGTATTGAAGCAGAAATTTGCAAACTGGAAACCTGGGCCTTGATGGGAGGGGTTTTGATTTGCATGCGTGCGGAAGTTCTGTTTTTTTGAACTACACAAATTCTACGTATGGTCTATAGAATTCGTCGTCGGTGTTTTACATGCATATTAGTTGTCCAGACGAGTATTTCTATTTTGCGAGTGTTCTCGTTCCACCTTGCCGATTTCGAAGCGAAAGAAAAAAGTCTGGTATACCAGAACAGCTGTCCTGTATTTTCACTTCCTTCTATTTTATATTATTACGCTTATTTTAGAAAGATTTAGGAATAACTTATGGTGTTTTATAATCTCTAAAATTTGTAATTCATGCACTCTCATTTCCTACGCCTCTCCTCCACCGACCTTTTTTTAAATAAATATCTCTCCATAAGTAGCTCCACTAGTGTCTGTTTTACAACTTTGTTGAGAACTGTTATTTTTTATCGTCTTTATCGGTGGAGGAGAGCAAATTTTGAAAAGTTGGGTTTTGTGTTAGTTTCGGGACTAATAATTGCTAAGCTTTCTATTTCGGTAAATTGGGAATCGAAAATACACTTGGCGTTAAGTAGTTGTTCTAGTAGCTACCCTTTCAGATATTTTGGACGGAAATAAAATAGAGTATTTACCCGAGTATAAATTACGAGGTTTGCATACTATATACAGTCGAAAAATGTAATTTACTATTTGCTTGAGTCCGGCAATAAAGATTGGGACGCTCCTGTTCTGGCAGTTACCACACAGATCTGGTAATAATCAAGGGGACCACACCTAATTATAGTAAAACGTAGCCTCGTAGTAAGCCGTCACGAGACTAAGTAAAACGCCATTCGGATTTCACTAGAACCAGTCTAGTAGTTAGGCACCGACCTCCTCCAGCAAAATTAATTACTAGAAAAGGAGCGCCCCAATCTTTATTGCTGGACACAACCCCAATTTCCAACTTATTACCATATGTGGTAGCTGTCCGGCCGCTAACCTAATCAAGGGCATACCTTATATCCGTGTGAAATACGGTGTCGCAGCCTCACTGTTTAAACCATAGCAAACTCAGAGCTGCACTGCTAAACTACCGTATCCATTTGAATAAGAGGTACGCCCTGATTAGGTTAGCGTTTGAAAATTACCGTATACGGCAAGAAATTCGGAAATTAAAAAAGGCACATGATTTTTAATTTCCGTTTTAAGCGAGTGTATTACCTAGTTAGGTGCGCTAACCTAATTAGGGGCGTGCCTCTTATTCGAGTGCATACGGTAAATATTTTGTCCTGTTCATAGGTATATATTTAAAAGGATTAGATTACTCGTCGTAAAAATAAAATGAGTCTGCGAAATTACAGTTGGTGCCCAGACAATGTCTCGAACTGTTGTCTGAAATGGGAACTTTTGATTTGACGAGTATACTCTGAGAGCAAAGTCCTGCATAATTCCTACATCAGGGCATTTTAGTGCAGAAATTACAGCTAATAGCCAAGTCTCGGCTGCAGGTGTCTTTTGTCAGGCCAATCAGGACTCCTTGGTTTCAGCTGTAGGTAACCTTTGTTTTAGCTTGCTATAGCCTTGTTGCGTTATATATTGAGCGCATCCAGCACTATGAATCACTTCTGCATTCACTTCTTCAACGCCTAGACCGAAACCACATAATCACCGCCCTAAGATGGATGCTCCGAGGGATTACATCTGGGAAAATCAATTCCGCGAACTCAACCGCATTTACATGGGTCCTTGGAAGAAGAAATATGACTGGGAGAAAGACCTCCGAGCTCGCGAACTCAAAGGACAGGAATGGGAGCTATACAAAGAGAGCATTAAAACACTGTATCTGGCGGATGGCATCACACTAAAGGAATTGAGAAGGCTGATGTATGCACGGTACGGTTTTTACGCCACGTATGGGTACCCTGATATCAAGTTGCATACCACGAAGCATGATTTGCTCTAACATTTCGTGAATCTCTAGCGAGAAACAGTATAAAAAGCGAATAAGCACTGTTTGGAATATTCAAAAAAACGTCCCCACCGAGAAAATGAAGAAGATCATACGAATAGTTGATAAGCGCCTTGATATCGAAGGAAAGCAGACTGCCGTTGCTTGGCACGGAAAACTACTTAACCAGGAAAAAATCGACCGGTCAAAGACGAGGTTTGAGAAAACAGGACGCTATCGCAATTCAGGTTCTCACGTCGGTAAGTAGGAATGCCATCGTAAACGATTCAACCGAGCATACTTCTAAATATCCACTTAGACACGCCGTCGTCTGTAACGTACTGGACGCCAAAGCTTTTTACTCCCGTTCTTGAGCACGACTTCGCAAGTCCTTGTATAAGCGTACCGCCAATTCCGCACTGGCTAGGACCAGCTGCCGATGGTGATGATATTGGTCTAGCGTTGGACACAACAAAGGGTGCGGAGGCTGCCATAGATTCACTGCATTTCGACATTAATAACTTGGAGCACGGGGATCATGGGAACAGAGGGCCAGCCGTGCAGCCCCCTTATGAAGCAGTAGATCCCCGCGAAACAATCCACCAAACCCCTGAAACGTTTCTTCCAGATGATGGGAACTGGGATGAACTCTTTGAACTTTTCTCAACCGAGCATGACAATTTGCTTGAAAGCATCCCATCACTCCCGGATATTCAACCGCACCACTCACCGCTCGGGCAGGTATCCGGCGGAGGGCTTCCCGCTCTCAACTCCAACCACAATTCCGAAACCGGAATCACGACAAGAAGTCAACGTCCGGATGCTGACAATTTGGGTAAGCACATCGGGCCCCTTAGGGGCATCTCATCACTCCAGGGTATTCAGCCACACCTCATCCACTCGGGCCACGGCTGGGTTCCCGCTTAGTTAGTACGTCTACAAGCCTCAACGTATTCAAAATGTAAGTGTGCACTAAGGACGTCTCGCAGTTCTCAGTTAAAGTTTACGGTGATAAGCACAATGTAGACCCAAATTTCAGCACAAAGCGACTTCCCTTAGGATCAGAGTCTATCAAATTTACCTCTAGAGCTCTCGTTGATTTCTTCTTTTGTTGTGGAGAAATATCACTTTGTATGGTGAGGGAACCAGAGGTTGCGATCTACCAGCGACCTTTAATTGTTGCCAGCCTCTTACTCGTGTGGTGTCTTCCTTTCCTAGGGGTTTCTTCGGTTTTCTTGTTTATCCTCTTTGTTCTCTGCGCCGGTATACACCTAAGTATGAGTTTAATTAGGCCAGTTACGCGCTCTTTTCTTTTATAGTTAGTGATGGAAAATATATGTTCAGTCCCATCCACGAACCTGTCAGTTCGCGAATTTGAGCGAGAAGTTTTGCGATATTCTTGACCCGCTGATGAGTTGGAACAGATTAGCGAACTTGTGAACGAACATCTTGAATTTCCCTCTCAAATATGTCATCTAAGATATAATTCTATGCACTAGTAGCCCCATTGTCCTAATTGTCCGTCGACTGTCATAATTGTCAATTCGTTCACTTAGAGTGTTCAATTTCTGAGACATGGCTTAGGAAGCCTATAGAGTAGCTAAATACACAGGACATCCTCCGTATCCAGTATCTGCATGCCGGCAAAATCTTGCATATACTACATTCATCCGCCAAATTTCCAGAGTTATGGCATGCACTTAAATGCAGAAGCAATTCATCTTAGATGCATTGCTTACTTTGTTCTACTGCAAATAACTAGTTTTATGATTACAAAAAGTTCTTCCATTCACGAACTGGCACACTGCACTAAAATCAGATACGTACGTTCCGGGGACCTTGAGAAAAAAGCTCAATTAACATTTTACAGCCAAACAGCAAGAAGCGCACCCAATTGCAAGCAGCAAAAAGGTTGCTGTCAAAATCAGAAACCAAACTAATACCTCCACTTCAGTCCAGTTAAAAATCGTGGTGCACATTATCTCACGCCCTCTCCTATTAAACCTGCTGCATATTCGGTGGCGGGAAAGGTGTTAAAAGGCTACGTAACAGTTGCCGCTCTCTTGCACTATATATCTCGAGTCTTTCTCCTTCTCTCTTCTCTGTACCAGTCTACACATACGGTTCTCTCTTTCAATATCGCAACAAAAACCATAGCGCGACTACTTTTGTTCCTCCCTACAACACTTCACCCTCATCTCTATCCACCTCACCAACACATAACGCACCTACAACGCATTTCACCTTTACCCCCTACTCTCCCGCGCGACTCCCTCCTAGCCAAAAAAGAACATACTCACACAGCGTGAGCCTACTGACTAAAGGAGCCGGAGGGCATAAGAGTGCTAGTATCGGTGGTCATCAAGGAACAAGAGCCGCAAAATGTGGAGATGTAGACGCACGACCAACGCACAAGAGGAAGCGGTCGACAGGGAGTTAAGGTTAGCTGTATAGCAGAGAGCTGGTTTTAACTAATGAATGGATGCAGAGGTTCCCTGGTTGCGAATGAATTGTTGATTTTGGAAGGGATAGGGTAGATCGATTTTTTTAATTTAAGTTTGCGTAGTTGAGAAGTTGTGATACTTCCAGTCGCAATTTTCTTCCATGTTTAAGAGTCAAAGCAATATCTGGTATCCTTCAACCCCCCAACCAGTACCATTTAACCTTTCTCTGCTTGCAAGAATGATCGCCATACCAGAATACCCAATGTCACTAGAAAACAAAGTCTTGCGTACTTACGTAGAAGCCCGTTGCACGGTACACCAGTGGTTAGCGCTGTAGATCACCCGCAAAGCTTCTTTATAGCGTAGTCTGGTTTTAGTTGTTGAAGCAGAGCCTCCATTTTAACTTCAACCCCTACGGATAATCTATAATCATCACCATTGTACCTATTTTCTCTGTTTCCAAATCAATTTTCCTTCTCTATAGTAGTCATCTTTGTCTAGATAGTAGATTACGTATCTGCTCTTTTTACCGTTTATCAAGCCTCAAAACATCCCCCACTATGACCACACCTCCAGCAGTAGATTAACTACACAATATCGATGAGCTTTCTTTCACATGTACACCTCTCAGACCATTCATCGCCTCCCCATCACCGACATAATAGGCGCATATAGAACCGTAGGATTTTGGTGGCAGTTCAGAATGCGTATACCCTGATTTCCTTCGATGCCGCGTCAAACTAAATTATTTACGTTTGCTGAAGTGTGATCCACCGGTAGCTCTTCATGCAAAGCTAACATAGCACTAGCAGTGGTAGGTGTGGGTCTGTTGCTCTGTTAGTTTTTGGGATAGATGAAGTAGAATACCTCAACTAGAGCAATGTTACGTGTTGCAATTGGGGAGAACCGTGTGAATAGATTTAGATACAGAGAAGAGAGAAGGAGAAAGACGCGAGTTATATATGAGAGAGAAGTGTGCCACTATCAGCCCCACGTACGGTGAGCTCGTGTCAGCTCTATATATATACATGCTGTTGTGACGAACCTGTCGAGACGATTGATTGATTGAGTCTAAGTCTAAGATGACACGTAGCCTATATAGTAGCCGCCAGCCCTAACCCACAGCCACATGATGACGTACTCTACAAAGACTCGGTCTAACACATGCAGCATCAGAGAAATTGTGTGGACGAGTGATATATTGTGACATTGCTACGAAGAAGCAGATATGCACGAATAAAATGTGCTTTCTCATTTTCACAGATTTCTTAGTCAACATTCAACATGGCTAGTTCATGCCAATCAGGAGAGTATCTTATTGACTGTACTCCAAGACACGTACAAAATACAAAGTTCCACATCTATGCATACCCCAACAATCTTAAAATAAACAAAGTTCATTCGTCTAACTTTGCATCTCCACATCCCCACAAAAACTCTATGCCCGGTCTACATGTACAACTGCAAAAGTATATTCTCTCCCCCTTCCAACAACGAGCCAGAAAATTAAAAATAAACAAAACAACGAAACAATCTTCCCCATCCCCGCTCAATAACCACAACGATCAATCATCCGCAGCCGTTGTTGGAACCAGGCAAAATCTTCCTCTTCCTCTTCCTCTTCCTGACGCTCCAGTTCGGCCTGTAAAAGAGCTATAAAGTGGGCGTCATCTAAATGTAGGTTGTGGTGAGGTTGGGAATGATGTTGCTGAGCTTGGAGATGAGTCTGCTGAGTTTGAAGAGGGAATTGCTGAGCTTGGTGGCGATGTTGTTGAGATTGAGGAGGTTGCAGATTGTATTGCTGAGTCTGAGGAGGACATTTCTGGGCTTGAGGAGGACATTTTAGAGCTTGAGGAGGGCATTTCTGAGCTTGAGTAGGGCGGGGTGCATGGCGAGGAGGAGGAGCAGGAGGAGTAATTCGCTTCGATTGTTTGGACCGTCGGGGAAGGAGGCTTTGGACGCGTGGATGTCGAATCATTGAGCGTGGTAGTTTCTGGGGACGTGCAGGCTTCGAGTTCGGAGGAGGACTCCATGAGAACTGGGATCCCTCCGGCGCGTGTTCATTGATCTGTAAAGTCCGTCGGCTCCTAATGGCACGTAAAACCCCCTCCTCCTCAGGTGAGAACGTTTCCTCCCTACTTGGTGGCTTCACCGCTCCAACCGATAGCAAAACCTCTCCCAGCCTCTCACTCAAAAGCTCGCCTGGTCGTGGGTTTAAGGCGGTTCTGACAAGATTCGCGATCTCGGCGTCTGGAGGGAGTGGGGATTGTGGCCGAGGAGGTGCGAGGGGTGCGTTTTCTTCACCGCCGGTTTCGAGGAAGAGAGGTGGTGTGACACTCTGGGCCTGGTTGCATTGTATGGCACAGGTGTCGCCGGGCTCGGTGGGCTCCCATGGTAAGACTTCTTGAGGCCGCTGGGGTTGGTCAAAGTTGTTTGGAGGATGTTGCTGGAAAGACTTGTTTAGTTGCTGGAGGAATCCGTCGAACCAGAAGGGCTTGTCGTTGGGAGACGCCATGGCGGACAACGAGGAGGAGGAGGAGGAGGAGGAGGAGGAGGAGGAGGAGGAAGAGGAAGAGGAAGAGGACGAAGAACAGTTGTTGAGATACATTGCGATGGGGAAGCTGGTGAATAAGCGATGTGGTAACCAGAGAAACGGGAGGGGAGTCTGAATGAATATGAGTTCACGCTAAGGGCGGGACTGTCTGTTTACTGCTGCAGGGGCGCAAGCCAGACAGAGCTAGGCGTATTGCGAATTGGTGGGGTGAATTAAAGTTGCGTGTCTGGGAACATACATTTTACCATGTGGCCGGATTTATTTTCTCCACACCGTAGTTCCTCGCTTCCTGCCCTAAAGTCTATCCGGGGTTCCAGGATGCGCTACGAGGCCACGTTGGTAACACCAGCGTAGCTCCCCGCTATATATGTGTAGCGTACCAGAGCAGTGACGGTCTGGACGTCAGACCGACCTGTATGAATTTCGATATTGATGCATTCTTATTCACATAGTACCGATAACGAGGATACAAATAGACTCGATCCGCGTCTAGATAAACATTAGATGCGTTTTTGTTTTATTCATACTGTGTTCACTCTAATTAGAGTATGACAACACATTAGATGCGTTAGAGTACGCGAACCGGCCCCACGCTGGTCGGGAACCTGTTCCTCGTTTCGGTACCGTTGAAGCTTGAGAGGGAAGTTGGACTAACGTAAGACCACGTAGTGAGGTGTAAGAACGATAGCATCCATTCATCATTCTGAGAAGGATAATACGAACTATGACCTTAACTACTAGACTTACCAGGCCTTCACTTTCAAACTTCGAGTCCGGTTTTGAAAACAGCTTCACGGAAATTTTTGTCCTTCCCACGACTTGTGGAAATTTTCGTTCCAGCTATGAAGAGCCGAATATTTTATTTGGTTTTACAAAACCGTTCAGTTGTTGAGTTATCGGCATTCGTTACTCGGTCAGTTTTGGAAGTCCGCTAGAAGTAAAGGCTCCTATTGGGGAGAGGGAAGAATGCAGTGACTTGTGGTATCTGGCAGTGGCATTCACACCTCCCTACCGTAAGGCTGTGTGTTTGCTAGACTCACTTATAAGTCGCGAGGTAAAGAGAGCAACCTAAACCCTGTGTTTGCATCATTGATTCGAAAACGCAGCCGCATCCTAAATCCAACTCAAGTTCGTAAAAACAAGCTTTCGTAAGTGAAAATATGTGTACTAATGCGGATCATTTGGTGACTCACAAAGGTGCCCGTTTGATCTCGTGCGTAGGTGGAACATCTAGTGCGGCAAACTTTGAAAATCCAAACTATCAGCTATACAGAAGGCTGCGCTAACTATTGTAGCTGAACAGCAGAACAGAACAAATAAAACAGAACAGAATCGCAGCAGACCAACGAAAGATAATGTGTTAAACTCTCAACCAGAAAAACCGAACATAGCCCTCGGACTACGTCTGCATGAAAATAGCCCAATTACAGAGGTCATCACACATAAGTGGGCTACATCTTCACACAATTTAGCGGCGACACCCTAAACCCGAAAGCACAATACATACCTCGTCACGGGGCATCTCGGCGGCGGTTATGGTAGCGTTAAACTTAGAGTCGACGGGGCCAGGGTGCCCCATTGCTACTTGGTGTTAATCACGGTAGATAAGTTGTATGGGCATGGGACCTACTGCAGGGTTTACGAGGTTTAGACCGTGAGCATCTTGTGCAGTATGCTCTAGTATCTGGGTTCGTAGTGCTACACCAAGGACAATACCACGGCATTGCTGTTGATATAAAACTGCGCGGTTGAGTCGGAGTTTAGAAGATGTTAAAACAGTATAGATGAGTCGATGTCGTGAAAGTAGTGTGATTGGATGTGGTTGAGGATGTAGGCTGGTTGGAGTTAATGATGGGAATGGGAGAGAAGAGGAGAAGCAAGAGAGAGTTTATATACTGGGTATTCGGGGTCAATGGTTTTCTATTTGGCACTTTCAAAAGTAGTCGTTGAAAGAAACTGCAAAAATTTCAACGGCTCAGGCTAAGAGAACTTCCTAAATATCAGCTATATGGCAGTAGTGGTGAGGCCTCCATATTCCTCATCACCAAGTCCAAAGAATGTACCACAGCCAGTAAAACAAGCCTCGCATTCGGGAGGCTGCCGAAGCATTCCGCCCGTGCTAGCGGCTCCCGTCTCCATTGCAGAATTCCACAATACTCGTGTCTACGTAAACACATCCTGGTATCCCTTTCCCATCACCATTCAAGTTCCCGCTCCCATTCTCCACTCCAACACCTGCTCCCACCCCTTAAAAACCATCAGGGCCTCCATCGCGCCTCCATCCGCCCCATTAACTTCCTCCCACCTCACCTCCTCTCCTCCCTTCCACGCAATCTTCTCCCCCCTAATCTCCATCCGTCCCGAACTCAGCAGTCCCACCGCCTCCTCTACCTCCACCAAGCTGGAATCATACCCGCTCTCATGCTTCCCCACAAACTTCATCCCATACTCAGGATCCCTTTCCGTCTCCTCCACCACCGCCAGGAAGTAGTGCGCAAGGTACATACACACACCCCTTATATCCCGTGGTAAGCGGTCTTTTCTTGCCGGATACGGGAGTAGCGCAATCCAGAATGCTTCTGTGTGCAGTTCTGGAGTTGGCGGGGGTGGCTGTAGCGTTATGTGTGCGGAAGGGAGTAGGCGGACACGGAAACCGGCTTCTTCGAAGGTCTCGCGGATGGCAGCGGAGGAGATAGATTCGTTGGTGTCTTTGCGGCCGCGGGGGAGGAAGTAGTGTGGTGGGGTGTGGACGGTGTCGGCGACGATCAGGACCCGCTGCGTGGGAGGGTGGAAGCTGAGGGTTGAGGCTGAGAAGACGAAGTTTGTGGATGGGAAGTGGAGGGAGGGTGGAGGGATGAAGGTTGAGCTGCTGAGGGGTAGGTCGGTCGGGTGGGTGTAAGGTGTTGTGGAGGACGTAGCGTCGTGAGACATGGTGGCGGTTGCGAGAGAGGAATGGGAAGACGTTAAGATGTGGTTAGGGAAGATATTTAGATCGAGAACAGGGATTTGTTTTGCCGGCACGGTAATGATAGGCTGGTGTGTGATCTTAGCGGACACAACGTCATTTGTTTATTTGCTCACGTGGTAATCTTGGGGTTGTACGTACAAATTCGCTGGAGCAGCGAATATTGATATAAAACTGAATACAACTGCGTAGCTTAGATACTTAATTAGGTGTCATCACAACGGAAACCACGATGTACCAGACAGCAACCCAAATATAACACTTTTTTTTAGCTAACAGCGCATTCATATCTAGCTCTTGGAGGTCCGTGATATTATATTTGGAGCCTTATCCTACCATGCGGCTGAGGGTTATCTTCCAGAGAGTTCGACGCATCAGAATTGGAGTACTGAACTAGATGATTCTGAGGATGTATCAGGGGAACTTGACGCATAACTGGCGTCCCATGGGCGAATTCGAAAGGTCTTATCCGCCCTGGGAATTAGGCTCTAAACAAAATGCCGAGATAGTTCGTCATGTGTACAACGCTCGATTCATTACTACTACTGCGATCAAACAGACATTTGCCTCAAACTCCTCCGTATTACCTCGGCACACCCCAGATGAACCACCCATGACAGATGCTAGCTTTCGTATCCTCCCCTATCGCATTAAACTCCTAATTGTACGTGTGCGAGCCTAAATAGAGAACATGTTAGTGAAAGCTCTGAGTTAAATAGGACCTGTGTTTACCGTGTAGCCATGCAAGACACGTTATTTTATTTCCAAACTATCCCGTTGCAACTAGTCAACGATCACTAGCTTATAGCCATATCTGTCCTAATATTCGCTGAAGTGCTGCGCCCCACCAGGAGCTCAGCAATGGTCGCATTCCATTCTCTGCAGCGTAATGCAGTACCATCGAACCTCTTCCTACTCATAGAGGCTAGAGTTGGTGCTGTGTTCGAGCAACAGCAGGACAATCCTTTCGTCACCTTTTTCTGTGGCGCAGCGCAAGCGGTAAACTCCCTAGTCTCGGGTCTCCTTGTTAACGCCGCAAGAGAGGAGTAGCGAGACGATCGTGTGAAGGTCGTTTTCGCCATTGTAGTGCAGAATTGTCCACCCGGGTCGTGTTCCATGACACTCCCGTCGACTCCCCTCGCTAGAAGAATTTAGACAATCTTATAGTAGCTATTACTCACGGCTAGGTGTAGCGGGGTCTGAGATGCGAGTTCACCTCTCCTGAGGGCTATATAGTTCGCATTCGCCCCGTTCCTGCCTGAAAATCGCAATAACTACCGCCAACTGTGACGGCTTTCAACGAAGTCGTTAAGTTCCAAAGCTGCAAGAGATTCTATTGTACTTTATTTAGAGCGAGGAGAGAGGAGATGGATGAGATTTAGATAGTATTAGTGCAACTCTGGGCTTAGCTTTGACATTAGTTTTCGAATTTTTTCATTAGTTCCTTTGTGTTCTTGTGTTCTTAGATGCTTTTAATCTCTTCCTGCTAAATCCATCTCCGAAAATATGATCGACCAGCGGATGAGGTTGGGACACTTTTTCAATCACAAGATGGTCAAAACCAAGCCAAATCTGTAATAAAATCTTTTTAAGATACTCACTCCTGACTACTAACGTCCCAACCTCATCCGCTACTCGAATGTTGTAGTTCTGTCAGCATGTGCTCCTGCGGCTCTTATTTTGCGGCTCTGGTTCTGTGGAGGTTTTGTGCTTTTTCTCTTACCCCACCAGATTATATTAATTAACCACGCCTCCGTTTTCCCATTTCGTCAACGAACACCAGAGATGAGATAACGGTAAACTTGTTTTTTGTGTTTTTACTAGCTCAGAAATTTGAACTTGCATGAGGATCTGCAAAGCTGGTGCTCAATGGGGTTTGGGGCCTAGCGTTGTGTGACTGTTATATTGTGCAGAGCCGCTTAAGCCGAAGCTGCCTGCAGCTCACTGCAAGCAGGATTCAGCCGCCAATCAATTGCTGGCACGATACACATATCAATATGGATTGTCTCAACTCAAAAATACGTTTCATTTGTGGTCGATCCGAAATAGACATTTCATAGGGATTTCAAGGAATCGAGAGATTTTCAGAACAGATAGCGATCCCTGCATTTCGATGAATTTTAAGCTTCGAACTCTTCCATTGATGGCACGCATGATGGCCTGCATCATGCACCGGCATACAGCGCCACTGCCAAAGAACCGCTTCTGTATTTTTGGACGTCTGGAACAAGGTGGCAATAGCTCTAGGTAACGAATTTGGAACCGTTCCTTAGGTTATCTTGGGTTCATACCAAAGGATTGGCCCTGGCCCAGCTCTGGAGCGATGAACAACATGTGCTGTCTTTGCAATAGATAGGTCGATCTAACACTTCTCTGTATTCAAGCAATGGCATCTGCATGCTCTTTTGGGATATTTTAGTTGTATCTCTTCAAGTTTATTGGGTAACTTTGCGCCTTGGAGAAATTACGAAAGTCTAAACAGCAGCGAGAATTTTCTCCAGAAGCACAAGAGTATGTTACAGGGGATTTGCCTCCGGCTCCTACGGTTCCGGACCAAACGGCTTATTATTCAAATTGGGAATGTCGCCTCGAGCAGCTACAGCCTTGTCATGACGCGTTATATTGCAACGTATCACAGCCACGAATGGTCCTCGTACTAGGTAAAACTAATATAATATTAAGCTATAAACCAAAGCCGTTAATTCGTTACGTCCTTGCCATTACAAATCTCAATGAACGACATCGGCATCCCGATACGATCGAAATGCGACAAGCTGCATGCACATGCACAAGGGAGCAAGAACAGTAGGAGTAACCGGAGCTGGTTGAACCCTTATTCCTCCCTTCCTCAGCTCTTCCACGCAGGAGCACAAATTATTCAATCGATAAACGGGATGATTGGTGAACTCACTTGCGTCATGATCAAGTACCACCTGATATAGCAAAGCCGAGTAGACAAAACTACTGCACTTGCAAGAACAACGCTACACCATGAAGCCTTCGGAAAGCCTAATGGGAACCGGTGAGCTGTGCTTTAGTGTTATTGATAAAATAATACATTGGCTAGCATTGTGCTCCTACATGGTTCTCGTAGGAACACTTACGAGGTTCTGGCTTGCGGCTCTGTCTCGCACACCGAGATAAAGGAAGCACTACTGATGGACAGTGGACGTCACGTAGACATCGTTCCTAGCGTATACTTGGCCCAATTCCTCCAACCTACATCCGGTACCATTCAAGGCACACCGGAAAAGATTGTGCATACGGACTACTTACTGGTTCGTTTAGATAGTAATTAGCCTCATATCAGAAGTGATAAATTCTGCTGATTCCCCAGCTTTTTTCAGTTGCAAGTATCCGCCAGTCCTCAACATCTCCACCGACTTGAAATACACCCAGCCAAATAATGGAAGAATCTATCGAGTGGTTTGCCGGAAGGTTCAAGTCCTGGGGCACTGACGAAGATTTCGAACCAGTTGAATTCCAGTGGAAGCCATGGCTTCAGTCTCACATCCAAGAGAGGGAAATCAATATAACTTCACTGACGGACAATTTGGATCGCTTAGCCGGCGAAGCGGAAAGGATGTTTGAGGCTTTGGGAAAATTGACGCCGACCTGTCCCCAGGAAGTGCGGCGAGATTTAGCCCTGCTGGTTCTCTACGATCTGGTGCTGTTGCTTGGTAAAGACCACCCTAACCCACACTTAGGTCGCACAAATGTTTATATACAGTGCGGCAGATGACAGCACTACCATGAAATACGCAGAAGAGGAGGAAAGGCGAATTGGCACCCTGATAAGAGTGCTGCAAGGTGTCTGCGAAGTGTATGACCACGCTAACCCAAGCGGGGTCGCCTCTGTGAAGTTCCTCAACTTTCCCAAAGGAAAGAAGAATGTCACCTCAACAAAGCTCAAATTCATGGATACTCATAAGTGGGGAGGCGTAACACGCATTGGCTCCGAGCTCAAGAGGAAGATTTTGGACAGCTTCGTATATGCCAGAGGGCTTAAGATGGAAAAGCCCCTGCTTGTCATTACAATTACAGACGGAGAGGTTGGTCTTAAAGATATGCATATGTAGGCTTATGAAATTTTTACTAACTGGCGCAGATCGAAGGAGAGCAAACGGGGCTCTTGGAGCACACAATCATCAATTGTATTCAGTCTTGCGAAAAAGACTCAGTAAAAGGGCGTGGTGGTAAGAAGTTTCTGTTTTCGTTTTATTGGCTGTTTTTTGACTTATGCACATACAGCCGTTTCATTTACGTTTGCACAAGTGGGAAACGATAAGAAAGCGGCGAGATTACTCCGAAATCTCAGCAACGACACCAAAACGAAGGAATATGTGGACTGCTTGTTAGGTAAGCACTTTCGCAACTATCCGTCTGCACCATCGTTTAATAGTCTGACGGTACAACTAGAATCTACCCTGGAAAGTATTGACATCGAGGGCCTCAAATGGGACGTTGTATGTTTCAACCTTCACCCCCGGTAGAAGTGTCGCCACTCTAACGTGCAATATTCTAGTTACCACAGCTGATGCTCGGCGCAATCACAGAGAGGGTAAGTTGTCTTTTTCTCGCAATCACTCTTCAAAAAGTGATAGCTATAAGTTTGCCGTTTCTCATCCATGTGAACTCACTGTGGAGTTTACGGCGACACATTAGCACATCTAGAGAATTTTACTAACTTCTAAAAGTGGAGCAAGCACTACGTACCGTTGCTATCCATTGACGAGAACAACCCGGATAGAATTGATGATCCAGATAGAGATCCGGGAGAGTACGGCATAATTGAACAAGAACCTGACTCTGACGCTGAATAAGAATTCTCTTTGTCCTGCGGTTTTGGAGCTTTCGTAATATGTTCTGTTCTAGTTGTGGATTTGATGGGGTGTTTGTGAAATTGGAATTCTAGCTAGGGAACGAGGGAAATATGAGTGGAAAACGCATATACGACTGTTTTTGAGGGTTTGAGGGTCGTGGTGCTCTTGGACCAGTGGGTTATTAAGGGAAGCATTATTCAGACCCTTCAGCCTTTCGGAGTAATGGATGTGGAGTGGAAATTTTATTCTTATTTAAAATTGTCTGATTAGGGTTACATACTACTGGTGACTTTTGTTGTCTTGTAAGTCCTGGCTCCCAAGTTGTGCACTAGGTGTTAGCACTGGGGTTTAGTGGAATAGCTTCATAAAATCGTTGAATTGCGTAAATAAGCTATAGTTGGAGTACAGCCGTTATCTTTGACATTATTTGCAACTCTCATGAAAGCGACTTGTGATAACCATCCAAGGCATTAAACCTGAGGTCTCTGGAGGGCAGAATGATTCGATTTAACTATTTCTGGATTGAATTTGCCGGTTTCTTTCCACTTCACTTTTGAGGAAGCCAGCTGTGCTGATTGGGTATCAATGTTCTTAACTACATCTACCGTGCACCAACTGTAGTTGCTGAGACTGAAACCACTTCCGCCCCACCATATTCGTCCTGCTAAAGTTCTCTTCTCTGCTTCCATCGTCCAACTTTGTACCTGGTCTAGAGTACTTACAGGATCTCACCGACTTACTCGCGTCATTGAGAACCCCTTGTGTCGCTAGGTGCAGCCGTTTCATCACCTACAGTAGCCGAACTCTTCATACGCGGAGAAGCACCGGCAGACACCGTCAACATCATAGAATCACTCTCCGCCGACACTTTCACCACATCGTCCTCCGCTGACACCTTCACTACCATTTTCTCGTTCCCCGAAGCGGTGGGATCTTCTCCACCCACCATTGTAGGCATCATCATTCTCGTTGCCGTGATCCCAGGTACAGTAGTAGTCGCTGAAGCCGATGCTACAGACCCATTCCCTATTGACCAAATTGAAGCTCGTTTCTTGGCTTCCTCTCTCTGCCGTTGTTGTTCTAGTTCGAGTTGCCTCTCCATCCCCTTTTCTTCGTTCTCCTTCCTAGTCCTTTCAAATGCTTGTTGGGCATCCAGTAATTTCCGTGCCGCATCCTCCTCGTCTTTTATCTTGCGTACCTCTGCTCTCGTTTTAGGCTTGTAGAATCGCACTTTTTCGCTGTCGCGGATCTGCCCAAGATAGCGAATAGATCGGAAACACTTTGCAATTTCGTCGTTGTCGTGGTTCTTTTTGAAAATCATGAAGATAACTCCGACGATGAAGGCAATGGTGATGGGTAGGGTGATTAGCCAGAATCGACCTTGCGTTTTTGCACTGTCTTTGGCACTGTCCATTGCGAAGTACTAAGTGGGGAAACGTTAGACTTTGGAGACGTTATTTGGGACTTCTGACGTACCTGTGTGAAGAATGCCAACGGGAGGAAGACAGTCGTCACCGCCACAAACATTGACATTTGTTCGCCTTGCCAAGCAATCTCATGTCTCAACAGATCTGCATCAGCCGCTTGCTGCGCCATGCGTGCTTCCTGGCTCTTCCATAGCTCATGCTGCGTCTGGGCCGTAAACTGGCTGCTGTTTGAGATTTGAATAAGTAGATCTCGCAGGCTCTCAGCTGTGGCCTTTGCACGCTCGGCTTCGTTCACGTTTGCGATATTCGTTGTTGCTTGTTGGATCAACATTACGTGATGGAGTAGGTTCCGCCGTGCGCTAGCATCTTCGTTTTGGAGTTCCGTTAGACGTTCGGTAAAGCCCCTCAGCCCGGCCAACAGATCTGCTTCTGACCCGGTCGCTTGTGGACCCATCTGCGATGGTGGTACCGGTAGGCTTTGACTCGGGCTCATAGTGGCAGTGGCGATTAGTTGGACTGCCTATGTTGGGAATTAGCATCTATTTTGGTTGTGATAGTTTTCATAGCGGTGGTATAGAGCACCAGCTCACATGGTCATGCGCCAACTTCAATGGTTGAAATATCTCCTTAAGGTCGTTCAAAACCTTACCCCTCCGATCCGACGCCCACTTGAGAACTGGTAGTGCAGCAATGATCTGCTCCTTATTGTTCGATATCACTGGCATACGTATAATGAGATCCTCGTCGACAGTGCAGCTGTTTTTGAAGTTCATTATAAGATCATCGACCACCTCAACCTGACGCTTAATAACACTCATGGTCAATATAAGACACTCCAGATCTTCGGAAATTTTCGTGAGTAGGCGTTCTAGGTCACCGGCGTTACTTCTCTCGACCCCTGCTGGACGGAGGGCCTCGGCGGTCATGGATTGGAGACGGACCAACTGCAATGGTTTGTCAGATGTTTTAAAGACCCCGTAAAACATGCTTGCGAGAACTTACTCCCTGATTGCTCATAAGGTTTCTGCGGTAGTTGGCGATAATCTTCTGATCTGATGTAACGACATTGCTGATCATGCGGGAAAGGAGATGAAATGCTCCCTGCGTGTCGCCCGGAAATACGGACTGGCGGATGCGCTTCATCGATTCTTTCGATTTGAAAGTCGCTATTGTAGCTGTTGAGATCGTCCTATCAGTATCAAATAACCTCCGTAAACAGTAGCGGTCATACTATTGTTGTATACAATGAAGCGGGCCTGATGAACAGCAAGTTCGGGGGTCGTGGCTGGAGAGCCGGGGGGAGCGGCACCGGCAGCCCCACCGGTAGCCCCACCGGCCGCAATTCCGTCGAAATCTGACAGTCTAATGCTCTCTGGATTTTCGGAATCGTAAAGCACCTCCCCAAGGTAAGGTATCGCAATAAACAACGCAGACTTTTCATTTTCCGGTTTGTTGTCGGCTGCAAACTTGCCTTGGACCCAAACTCCGGTAGTCAGGCGTTCTGACGACATCTCTCCGGGAGCTGTGGGAAGCTCGAGTTGGCCATGGGTTTCAACCGCCGAAAGAAAGTCCTGTGATAAAGGCGCACGCGTTAGCCAGCATTCCCAGGAATTAACGTGTTGCGTTAATCGACGAGCGACGCATCGGGACGTTTGATACCTTAGCCGGCGCACATTCTTGGTATTCTCTGCGCAGGTAAAACAGTTAAAATCGGAAGATATAGTCTGGGTATGATCTCACACACAGTATACGAGCGGAGGTGCTTTGAGGAGGAAAGCACCAAAGTCTTCCATCCAAATTCTCGATTCGTTTGTTGAAGGCATCTGCCGTTAAATACTCCTCTTCAATATCGAAGTTGCTTTGCGTGCTGGCTTGTCCTGGTTGGGCGACACTAGTTCTCCGTGATGCGATCCTTGCCGAGCCAGCGACAGACTCGTCATCGTCTCGATGCGATTCATCATCGTCGTCTTCGGGGATGGTGTGATTATCGTCCCAGAGGTGTAAAGGATGGCTATATAGCCAGACAGTGTTGGGTTGAAGCGGATTTTGGTTAGGGAGCGGTGGGACTCCCTCGTCGCTGTCGTCGAGGACAAAGGGGTTTGCAGCATTCTGCATGTTGCAAATTGAAGTATTGTTACAGAGCGTGCGAAAAGCAGACATTCGTACGTATACTATTTATGCCTACTTATATCTAATTTAATTATCCGTCTTAAGATGCAGCGCGGAGCTGGCGGTGCGCACAATCTGTTTCAAGCTGGCGCTTTTAGCAGAGCCTTGAGGCTGTGAACATGCGGGGGAGACTATTGGACTGATGTGCATCCACGATAGCCTGCTTGAAAGAAGTGAGACAGACATTCCATGCACTACCTTCGTGATGTGGTCGACGCGTGGTATTGGTACAGTTTTCTATTAAATTTCAGATGCAGGATCGGAAATTGTTTAGGCAGGAAGATAGGAATTAGATGGCTATAGATTCCAGGCTGCAACCAGATGATACCCAGTGCAAACAGATGAGTTTCTTCTCAAGATGTCATTTCAGACAAGCAAATCTCTCCCCTGCATCTCTATCCATCTGATGATAAAACCCACACGATGAAAGATGAAATTTTGATAGTTGTCTCACAGCGGCAGCTCCAGCGCTTGGCGATGTGTACATTGATGTGTCAGACATCCTCTTGATATGATTTTCCTATTTCACGGCAGCACGGCATTGGTTAATAAAACACTGGACGAGCATTAGCGTTCGTCTAAAGTGCAGGGCATGCATACTACAGGCTAAATCCTCCAATCCAATCAACGCAATCGCGTGTACTAAGACATAATAATGGCCGGGATGGAAAAAGCACTGGACTTCCAACGAGCTACTTATGTAGATACAGACCGATTAGGCCGAACCCGCAGAGCCGCTAGTGATATGAGCGGGGGTGAATTTTGCCTTGGCAGTGCAATTGTGGGGCGTAAAACGCTGGACATCTGTTTGTGGCAAGAAACTCCGCAGCATTTAAGGAACCGCATTTTAAACGCAATTTAGAAATACTAGACCTAGCAAACATAATCGTACCCCCTTAGATTCGTTTTCATAGCCAAAGCTCTTACTAGAAATGGTCGTGCACTCCGAGTACTAGCTTGAACATGACAGATTTTTCTACCCCGAATAACTGCAGTGAAATCTCTTCGGATAGCACCTACGCTACACCCTACAATTTACAAATAATGCGTCACCTACGATGCCATTAATTGTGAGGGCGCAATAATGTCCTGAGGGCGATTTTTTCATCGCCAGCTCACATTGCGTCGAATGAGGCAAGATACATCATTGGGAGGAGTGCGAGGCGCAGTAGTCTCGCGAACAGCAGAGTCATGAACATGCGGGGCTAGATAAAATTAAATTGCGTGGACAGGGTTTTAAGATTAGGGTTGTGCTTCTCCGACTTATACGCTGGGGTTGTGATATTTTCAGCGCTGAAGACGGTTTTAACGCTTCACAAGCGGAATATAAATTTAGTAAGTCGCACTTAATATTCCAAAGAAAATTACTGTTAGCTATATACAGTCTAACACCTATAGACTAAAACATTTGTGGCGTAAATCACTGATAAAATTAGAGTATACCAGTAAAATTTCGTAGTGTCGGACGAAGGTACTCTAAGCAATAAAAATTTATGTAAAATTATGCGAAGCAAGATGAGTCCCAACGTCTGTGCTTCTGGGAAGCAATCAATATCACGACTTCTAAGCCTATTTTTTAAACCTTTAGCCTTAGAAATTCCGGCTAAGCCTTCTGGCGCACAGCAGTTGGTTGATTGATTGAATACTGATTCCAACCAGTCGTTGGAGCGTCGTCCATAATTTACTAACTCTATAGTAAACTCTCGAATAGCTATTTGTGAGATTGTTCAATGCTTGTACAGCCGTTCGAACCGCCTTGCAAACAAAGCCATTCCAAGGCGATCACTAACTGCAGCGGCCAGTAGTTTTTGATATTCTGCGATACTTGGCTGTGTCCGGCGAACTCTATCGATGTATGGCGGGCGGAGTAACAGATTTATTGTCCAGACTAATGAGTAAGCAGCTACAATTTATATGCCGAATCATCTTTCAAAATACCGTTAACTCGTAAGCACAATAGAATAGCACCTCACATTGCGATAAACCCGAATTTGCAGTAGTCGACTGGGTATGTGGAGATTATCCCTTGGAACAGTACGGTACGTAACTACTAAGTTTATGGATGGATACTTTTTGACCGGTCTGACAATGGAAACCCCAGACCAATACCACACCACTCAACGGATCTCTGTCGCTTCAAAAGGGTTGCAAAATAAATCTTTCCATACACTCCCACTGCAAAAAACATTAGGACATTTATTTAACCGGTGGTTGCCGAGTAATGGCCGATACTGTCTATTTCGAGTGTTCTTTACAAGTAGGATCTGCTACGATTTAGGGGATACAGCCTTGAAATGCGCGATTAGTGAGATCCTACAATTTTCGTAAAGCCTTGTAAGGATACAGTAGTTAAGAAAAATTAATTATATACAATTTCGGAATATCTCTCACTGCACCCGTGAAAAACATCACAATTCGCCAAAGCATGCCACGATTTAGACCTTCAAAGGAAGCAGCTTTAGAGAAGCCCTCACAGCTACAAACACAAACACACAGACACATACTGTACTCCCTACATGCCGCTCTCCATTCTCTCACCCTCCTTCTCCTCCGCAGCAGAAGTGGTAGCGGGAGTGGCACCTTCCACAGTCTCCACAGCTTTTTGACTCGAGATACCCACACCGCCACAGATACACACCTCCCACCTCCCACCCCGTACTTTCTACTTCTTCTCTTCACAAGCAGTGGCGATAGCTGCGGCGGCGGCATCCTCCCGCAGGCGCCGCGCCATCACCGTCCTCGACGTCACCACAACCACGAATAGCCACTCATGTCCTAGTCCTCATAGCGCGGGAGCTCTCAGCACTCAGTCACCGCCTCATTCCGAATGAGCTTCAATAGCTCCTCCGAATCGCTATCTTCAGCATCCTCTTGACTAAGTTCGTTCTCGCCCTAGACTAGGAACAGCTGTTCAAGTCCTAGTTGTTGAGCGGGACGGTCTAATGGCGAGGCTAGATAGACTTAACATAAGTCAGCTCATTTTCGACACTCCCCACTACGGCCAAAACTTCAGCAATTCTCGCTAACTTGGCCCACTGTGGGTAGATGTGATCCTGCCCACCACGTTGCGGCTCCCAAAGAAGCCAAATCTTCCTTCCACTAATTTGAAAGGAAAGGGCACTAAATCATCTGTCGACACATGTCGGTGAAGCAGAGTCGCGGGGCTGCATTGAATTTGATGCCAGATTTTGTAACCGAGGCCGGAATGCAAATAGGATGTTGGTTGAAGATGCTTTTGATGCAAGCTTTCGTGTTCAACCGCACTCGCCTCCTGGCCATGTCTAACTCATTACTATCTCCTCCTCACAGCGGCCGCCTCGTGCGGGAAGATCAAGTTCAACAGATTCTCCTCACCCTCCATTAACGAATCTAGGCTCTGTTCGCCGTGGAGAATAAAGTCATCAATGCGTAATAATGAGTGAGTCGGGTTCGAAAGTGATATCGTATTCCAGAGACCCACAAGCCTGTAAGGAAACATCCGACGCAAACGAGCGTCTACGGGTGGTAAATCCCTTTACACCTCTCGAGAGCCTACGAATGGATCGTAGTAGTGCAATTCAAAGGCCTCTCTGGTAGAGGCTTTAGTCTAGAAGGTTTATGAAGAGCTGAGCTACATGGGATTTTTCTGGCACCGCTGGTTCCGTCGAGGGAGTGTCGGCATTGCTATGTGCTTAACCATGTTCCCACGCAATTGTGGCGCAAATCATGACCGATGCCACATCTTCCACGGCCTTCGTGAGGATTGCTTCCACCGAGGCGGCCAGTCTTGTGAAGGTTAGCTCTTGCGAATACCCAGGGCATGAAAATATACCAAACATGATGAATCTAGAATTGGTTCGGAAGTAATATCGTCATATTTTAATTCGATCAGTAGTATTGAGCCAATAGATCGTAGTACTGTATCCAATGGCTACTAGTATCCCAAAGATCTATCGCTCGGATGCAAGCAACATTCGGTGACGATTTCATTGCCAACAATCGTGCGGTAGCCAAAAACGGTGCCCTTCCTCAGAGATCTGGACATTAGTAGATGAGAGTGAAGACGGGGGAGATAGACTTACTTGAAGTCGGTTATTGAAAGGAGCTAAACCCAATCTGAACACTGTCTTCATCGAGTAGATATGCGACATCTTTCTGCGTCGCTGTGCTCAGGAAATTCTGCACTAATCAAAGGCGAGAAACTCGCTCCTCCTGTGGCTAAACTCCACAATTTGAGTTAAAGTGCTTCGATTTTTACCATCGTTAGCAGATAAGTAAAGATAAGCGAAGATAAACTTACTTGAAGTGTATTGTTGAAGGGAGGAGCCAAAACCCATCTGGACATCCTCTTCCGCAAGGAAAGCAGTGACATTGCTGTATTCAGGAAATGCCGCCCTAACGGAAAGGCGAGAAACTCGCATTTGAGTTAAAACAGAGCGCCGGTTCCATATCTATTAAGTTAGTAAATGCACACAGAAAACTGACACAGAACTACAAATACCCTACGCGAAATATTCTATTTCGAGAATTTTCCAAGCCTATCAGTAGGCCGGTGTCATTCATCCTTTTGTGGCACTTAAAATCCCATCCATACTCAGCTAGATAGTATGAGTAGTCTAAGATCTAACTACTCGAGTAAGTCCGTTATTTAATGGAAACAGGGTCTTGGTGCGCTCGAAAACTAGCCGTCTGTTCGAGGAGCGAGCTTGTGAGCGACGGGAAAATCTCGGAACGAGAGCAGGGTCTTGGTAGTCGGACAGGAGGCCTAATAAATCGGAAAAGCGCCTTCATATTGCACAAGGTGGGTAGTACTGGATGAATCCCATGAGCGGACATGCAAGATGAACTTGACCGATGGTATTTTCTTGTGGTAAAGAATGTGTTCGAGCAGGTCTTGTTGCTTTGTTGCAAAATGAGCGCGCAGTAGGAGGATCGTTTTGGGAAATACCACACTTAGTGGATACCGCAGTAGAGCAGGGGAGGCGGGATAGCTTAAAGACGGGTGAAGGCGAGGAAGGAGACGGGGGATGATTAGAAACAGGAGAAGATGTGGTCGATGAACTTCGTAGCAGGTCTGAAAAAAGTATTTTTATTCGAGGGAAGAGAGAGACGCTAGTACTCAATGATTGTGGGGCGGCTGAATGGGCAGGGATGGAAGGAGGAGAAAATGCGGGGAGAGAAGCTGTCAGGTTTGCAACACAGCATCATGCATGCACGAGCGGGATGGCCAGCAGTCCTGCTTAGCCCAACCGGCCGCCTAAACCTCACAGTGCATTTCTACCTGGGATATCTTTGCTCGTGGGTGGTGATCATCTGTACATAAACCTGTCCATTTTTCCGGATCTCATCAGCAGACGATCATTCCAAGCTGTCATTTAATTTCCAGGCTCTTCGAACCTCTTCCATGTAGTGGTACAGGAAGGTTGGCACTTCAACCCTCGCCCGCCCAAATCCAGCATCGACCTCCCCCCACAAAGCGGCAGAGTCGCCGCACGTGACCCACAAACATTGAACGCAGTCAAGGGGGTGTAAAACCCCTCTGCTGGGGCTTTCCCCTCCTTCTCTCTTCCTCATCTTCTCCGTCGTTTCCGCGACAGATCCAACGATGGACTAACCCATAGCACATGAAAGCGAAGAATAGAGAAGGGACAGAAAGAAGGGACAGAACAGAGATCCTCTTCTTTACCTCAAAGACTTGCAGCATAGTATCGCCTAGCACATTCCCTTTTTAAAGCTTCTCATCTCGTTTACTCGTCTAATCCCACAAGTCCACAATCATTTACACAACCAGTCGATCCGACAGTGGACTAACCAATAACACACGAGAGCGAAGGCCTGCATGCCAATAACAAGCGAAGCGAGGATTGCAATCCTGCGGAGATTCTTTGGACATACCCTTTATCTGAACATTGCCGAATTTAGCCCCAGGGAGTGGCGAGTTTCCCGCCTTTGTATTAGGGCGGCATTTCCAGAGTACAGCGACTAGATGTCGCTGCTCTCCTCGCGGAAGAGGATTTTGATGGGTTTTGGCTTCTTTCTATTAAAACCTGCTGCAAGTAAGTTCATTTTCATCTTCTCCTGTCATTACTTATCTACTAACTGCGATAGGAGTCGCAGCTCTCCTCGAAGAAGAGGACTTAGGAGGAGATTGACTCCTCCCATCCAACCCCCGCCAGCGGTAAGTTTATAATCATCCTTCTTCCTCATTTACTGACGGTAATAAAAGTTTTGACGGCTTCGAAAAAGAAGCTAAGGAGGGGGGTGAACAAATACGGTAATCAGTAACCGTCTCAAGACTCTCATCATTCATTGTAGGATATTTTGTGAATCGGATGCCTACAAACAGTAGTAAGTTTATCTTCACTCATCTCGCGTTTCTTAAATTCTCCTCGCTAAGTGGTCATGCGACAGTTTTCATCGAGCTCAAGGTCGATAATGATGAAGAACTTAAGAACAATCTTATAATAGGTCTCGACAAAATCAATGCAGCTAAAATGCTGTTCGGATGCAGTAAGTTATCTTCATTCATCTCGCGTTCATCAAAATTCTTTGGCTAATCCATAGAGTTCTAGTTACAGCGAAGCATGATTCCGTCTGTGGTGTCTTGTTCTAACGTGGAGATGACTCAGAGAAGCACTTGGAGAATGTGGAGCGTCTTATGTATGAGCGTCCACGTTAGGTAATAATTAATTACTCCCATCGTCTCTTTACTTAAAAAGCCGCCTAACGTTTCATAGAACAAATGTGAGATCCGTAAAGGAGAGGTGGGTTTTCAATCTACCTCTCCAACTATAGTTGTGCAGCTCAAGCCGTGTCTAACCGGCTGGCTCTCCTCTGCTGGTTCACCCTCTTTACCAGCTTCGGAGGAATCAAGCGATGAAGACCAAATGCAACTTCAGCCTAAATCACACCTTTTATTCTTGCAGTTGCATAACTGTCGCAGGAGCTGTTCGGGAGTCCCCAAGCAAAGCACGTGCAGACTGTTGCACAGCACCAGTGATGATCATCGCATGAACACCGGCAACGATGTATGATCCTTCGGCCTCACTGTGCATATCTTTACTAACTTGATTTAGGATAGCTGGGACTTTAGAAAGTCTCACAAGAGGAGGAAGCTTAAGGAACTGGAAGGTGCCCTAAAACCTTCTTTCTTCATTCCGGCAATCGGAAGCCGGGCCGGGTTGGATGCGTCTCAAACTCCACATGGAGAGCAGTAACGACAAGTCTGTTTGATTAGGGGTGCTCTTCGTTCTTCACTGACTATGAATCCGGTATTACCTGCATGCTCTCGATTAATCTTGATATACATAGGACCCTTCAATTGAGCACTAGGTTAGGGTTTCTATCTCATCTTGTTTCTTTTCTTAGATCTTTGAACATATTCTTACTGACGTGATATAGGCTGGGCACTGGAAGTACTACAAGAGAAGGAAGTGGCTTCTCTCCCCTCAGAATTGGCCCGATAATACCAGCAGCCACTGAGAGCTACAAAGGTGTCCATCGCCCTGAGACGCTCGTTTGTGTCAGATGTTTCCTAGAGCGAGTTGACTTCAGAAGAAGGATTCTGGCAGCCGCTGAAAGCTACAAAGGTGTCCACCGCCCTTAGACACTCGTTTGCGTCGAATGTTTCCAAGGCGAGTTGACCCGGGAAAGCAGGATTCAGAGGCGGTCGAAACGAGCGAATTGCTTAGACATCCGATAGAGTCTCGAGGTTCAAGAATGGCATCCAGTGCTCTTGAAAGTCGTCTCTAGAGGAGTGGGTGGTTACATTGCGAGACCTCAGCAAAGAAGAAGCATAAGCTGGAGAAAGGAGAGTTGGGACAATATCATGGCCGCTGTAAAGCTAATTCCCTTCATTTGCCACCGGAAACAAAGGAGCTCGAGACCATCAAAAAGAATGCACTCATATACCAAAACAGCTCATATACACTACATCGATAGTGGAGCCTACAATTACCTATCACCTACTCATCGTAAGTCCGCAATTCTTCTAACCCAGAACATAACTAACTACTACAGGAACTCCCCAACGCGACATCTTTCGGGAGAGGTTGCCTGGAATGACCATTCCAGGGGCAACGGCTGGGATTTTAAATGCGTGGGTTTGGATCACGACCCAGCGTGTCCCGGTGAAGGAATCATCCCGGCCATGAGGGATGGGACTTTAAATGCGTTAGGCTCGACCATGACCCAACTTGTCCCGATGAGGGTTGGGATTTCAAATGCGTGGGCTTGGACCACAATCCAGCCCGCCCAGGCGAGGGCATCGTTCCTTGTCATAGTAAGTTCTAAGACGCTCAGAAGTGATACTGTATTCTAACTATACACAGAGGCCGATTGATCCAAAGCTGTCGCCGACAACAGAGAGCCAAAAGCTCTGCTTTAAATGAGAGGGGTGTTAAACTGTTGTCTTTGTGCCTAGACAATTAACCACAATTACATCTTGACCCATACCATAGATTCGGATCTCATGAATTACCGCTTAAGATCTGGGCGACAACGTCAGCAACGCAGGAGTCTCCAGTCCTTCCAACAGCCAAATATTCGAGGAGGAGGAGGTAGGTGGTCTTGAATTCGAAGAGGTCATTGGAAGTCCACCCCAACCCAACAACAGATTGAGATGAGGCTTCCTTCATATCATCCTCTCCCCTACCGGGGCATGAGCTGCTACCAAAGTCTCCAAAGATATGTCCACCCTTAGTCGCCGGAAATAGATAGATGGGGATGGAGGATTCGCTCACTTCATCCCCTCCTGGTGGTGGGGGTTTCCGCTGGACCTTTCCACCACACCAGTCGGAAGGCCTGTTGATTTGGCCCTTCAGTTCGCTGTGATGGAAACTTTTGGAGTTCAGAACGAGGGGCTGGCTCATTAGAAATGTCGGCGACGGAGAGATGTCCAAGAACGAAAGGTGTGGAACAACACGATGCGGTGGCCAACTTTGATGGCGGAGAGATATCCAAGGAAGAAAGGTTAGTTGGTGAACGGCATTGCAGGTCGGACTAATCCGAAATTTTGATGATGGAGAGATGTCTAAAGACGAAAGGTATGGAGTGGAATAGGGTCGCTAATGAGTGAGGTGGAGGATCTGAAGACTCAACTTGATATTCTTCGTTACCTTCTGCAGACACTATCGGTTGTTATATTATGAATCTAATCCAGTCATCTCTGTTAACTGTGATTTTGTGTGATACGTCTCGTGTAAGTCTAACAGTCTAACAAAGCGTTGTCAAACAACCGAGTAAGCTCAACAAGCAATCCCTTTGGAATCTCACTGCAGTGTTAAAAGGGAGTCAATGCTGGTGAAGTGCATGAATTTGACTCCCAGGACGATATTCCATAGCCAAGATCTGTCATCTTAAACTTGGGTGCATCGCTACATTGGGTTTGTATTAACTCTTACTTTCTTACACGTGAAACTTCTCGTTGACTTGGTGCGATTGACTCACGCTTGCATTCACACTCTCTTAAGTCGTCATTATCTGTTTCCCAGTCACACCGATCCCTCTCACGCTCTCAGTAAACCCTTTAAGAAAGATCTGTGGGAACGAAAAATAAGTTTTCGCTTATCTCAACCACTCGCGCTAGCGTTCGGAAAGTTCCGCCAACGGCATCGGGTGGCTTGCAAGCATCGTAAGGCTGTGGGAAAGCTTATTTTAACTTTCACACTCCCATGATCTCGTCGGAAATTGCCGGCGAGAGTGATGGGTAATGGAGTTAGAAAAGAATCACATCGCATCCAGCCTAACTTCTCTAGCTCAAAAGGAAAAGACGTAGCGGCTGGAGAGGCTACACTTTAGCAGCTTCTTAGAAACAGACAAGATCCATGAACAGTTCCTTCGCTTATCCCTCCGAAAGTAAATGTTCATATGAGCCAAGGGTAGGCTGGGGAAGCGCCGCTTCTCGAAGACGGTAATGGACGGGGGAAATAGTCGCGGCTGGATATTGTTTGTGTTATGAAACACGACATCACTGGCAATGAAAGTACCACATACGCAAGGGAAGGACATGTTCATGCCTATAAACGCGCAAAGCCGCCATATGTCCGCACGACTATGAATGCTGTGACCACATTCTAGGCTTGTCAGTCCAGATGTACCGCCAGCCACCGTTAGCATCCGGCATCTCCAGCGCTAGCGCACCCCAGTAACTTCAAGAATAGTATTCACCCAGCACGGACTCAGATTTCAAGCTACAAGACTCAGCTGTAGCCCGACTACCTTCCTCCGTGGCTTCCTGGCTTACATAATGCCACAGCAACCGATGTGAACCCGCAGTAAGGGAAGACGGCGTGAAAGTTGCGAAGACGTCCAGAGATCTGCAAGCCATGTCAACCACAAATAGCGTTAGAGGATGGCAATAAGGTGCTTCGAAACTCAGGTCATTTGAGAAGACGGTGTTTGAGCGAATCGAGGCGCTTGTGGATGCTGTGTTTCACCTTTTTGAAAGTTCATATTAGTGACTACCTCAATCGAAGAATTCGCCGGATCCACCGTAGAAGTCACGTCTGTATATCCGGATGCATCAGCGCTCCTGGGCGCTGAGTTGGTGCGAACTGGATGTGTGTAATCCATTCATTGATGGAGGTTATTTCGTTCGAATTCAGGCCAGCATCAGAATTTCCCGGACTTTAGGTCCTACCAAGCAGAAATCAAGAGTCGAGTGACCACCATGACGGAAGGAATAAACAAAACCGAGGGTTCATGAGAAGCAGCACATGTTCGGGAATGCAAAACTGACAGATGTCATTCGGTACCATGATGATTCCATTCCAGTATGTAACTATTGCTACTCGCTGGCAAGTCTATTTGCGCTGTTCTGACCTGGTCATACATCATTACTAGCCCCCTCGGCCGGGTAGTGGAGTACACACCCAAACCAGCCATTAGACCAAATGAAGGGTCGTAAAAACTTCGGTTGCTCCATCTCAGGTTCTCCTCTCCCTAACCAATTCACTCTATAGGTACGCTCCCACCCCTCGTCGTTCAATCCCGAGGGTTTTTAAGAGCCAGAGATGGCCGTATATACTAATTCGGCGGCAGCCAACCGTGGCACCATCTTCACTTCTTATCGACCACGGATGGGGTACTATTAAATTGCTGTCCATAATCGCTTAGATGGTACTACAACCAACAACATTGAGATCAGGAACCGTGTCCAGTCAGAGCAACAAGGCTTGATCCAGAAGGAAGAGATCACAGACAACGTCCAGCAAGCAAGTCAACGTTATTGACACCTGTACCGGTTATCAACAAACCACAAAGCGTTCATCCAGCGTTATGAGAAATGGCTATATGGGGGTCGAATCAACAAGCCCTTGACGCGAGTTCTCGCGATGCCGAAGATAATGGATGAAATTATGGACACTGTCCAAGAGGAGAATCGGACAGAATTGTCTTTACGGTCGATGAGTTAAATTAATGTGGTAAATTTTGCATCTTCACATATCATCACACCGATGAGAAGAAACCCGGCGCAGATAAATTGCATTCTCAGTTGGCTAATCATGAGGTGTAGGCTATATAGTGCGATCTCGCGATACTCCGGATAGAGGACTAATCATGAACAACATCCAGCAAGCAGATGCTAGTATATAGTGAACGAGGTACATCAATTGAGAGTGAGAAATGAACCTAGCACAGAGAAATTGCATATTTAGTTGGCTAATCATGAATAGTTGGTCGCGTACTTTCTAAACTAGCGGAAGTTTCGGTGGAAACACAAAAGTGTTTGATCCTGGGTTGAACTTCGTCTCCGGGTACGCTTCACAACACATTAAATAATAAAGCATCCACCCTTTGCATTCCCACTTCCTCCTGACCTCCTCCTTCTCCCTTCGATCCCCATATCAATTGTCTGTACCGCGGTACGCGTATCAGACAGTTCGCCTGCTTGGATGGTTGGAATTGAAGAGCATACGATCATCGAATCACCAACAAAGGACGGAGAGTAGGGAGGTCGAAAAGAACAGACTCTTTCCCGAAAAGGTTCTTTGAGGGTTTTAAGGTCTAAGGTGGAAATTCTGAATGCGAGGGGAAATCCTACATTAAAGTTGGTCCATAATTGTAGCGCCAAATTTCCTTCACTCAGAAGTTGAACACGCATGCTTCCACATCTCATCACGTTACTACAAACTAGGCAGAGGGAGTGGGGCAGGGGTCGAAAAGAACTTATTCTTTTCCGAAAAGTCCACTCTGAAGTCAAGGTTGGAAATGCGAAGGGAAACCTTACATGAAAACTGGATCAGAAGCTCAGATATCAGATATCGTTCCATTCGAGGAAACGGGTGCAGTTGCTTGTCGACATGGACTACAGGGTCTACGGAAACGCGAGTGGAAACCTTACATCAACATTGCATCTATCATTTTGGGATGTTAGATCTCTTTCCATTCGAGCGGGTCGTACGAACAGATCCCCTCGCAAGCCAAAAGGCCCCAACAATCAATTACAACGGAACAATCAAACTGGCAGATTTGATGTGTCCTTGCTGGATGAGGATAGCTTCTTTTCGACGCTCCGGTTACTTCATCTTCATCACTACTCAGAATGACAACATGGTTCCTGATGAAGAAGAGGAGTTTTCCTGAGAGTTGCAGGCAGAAACCCCACCAAAAATACGGTACATAGACTGCTGATTCCCGTCTTCAGGCAAAAAGGAGTGTTGGCTTCTACCACCTCAGCTTGATGAATGGAAATGGGGCTCAGCTTCGACAGAGTGCACAAGGTCGTGGAGGTAACGTTGCCTTACACTCACCGGAGGATATATCTTGTGCCAAATACTCATTTGAAGGAGATCAACGAGAGGTTTCAAACACCAAGTGATGGAGTGGTTCGTTTGAACGCCGTGAGAGGGGCTTCTAATCCATAGATACTTATGGGGTTTATAAATACCAGCAGCTTGCAAATTCACGCAAGAGCATAGAGGGAACGTCGCCTTACACACCCGGATATTAAAATACGTGTGCCAATTATTCGTTTGAAGGAGGTCAACGAGCGGTTCCAAACTAAGGGGTTTGACGAGCTCTTTATCCTCGTTTAAGCACCATGAGAGAACTTGCAAGTCATAGAGGTTAGGCTTACCGACAAGACTCTCCTCGGGTTTCCGCCTATGAGCGAGAAACCGCAAGGCCCCTGACAGCATGCAGCAGCAAGATTTTGAGAATATTCATTGAGGAGATGGGAAGCTGTTTTCTATTGAGTTAACCACGATACTTCGGTCTCATATTTTTTCATTAGGCAAGCGAATTTCATGGAATGTGGTTGGCTTTGGGCGATCAATTTGAAGGGTACTCGTACTTTTTTGGATCGCAATGGATTCCACTCAATGGGACGTGCTTTCATTTGGCGTAATGATTGATTGGTCATGCTGGAATGCATCTGTATAATATGTACACACCCCGCTCCGGATCTCTTTGTACAGGCGTCAGTCGGGAGTGTTATTGTTTGCACGATCTCTTCATCTTCGACATCTTCTACCATCTCTATTCCACCGCCTCCAACATCACCGACTCAATTATCACTCATAACTCTTTCAATCAGTACACACTATTAGGAAGAAGCTGCCAATGTGTAGCATTTTTCGAATACATACAGTGTGCTCTCACCTAGTGAACTGAACACTACCATAATTAATAGCAAAGGAGTTATCAGGCGTGATGTAATTTCATAATACCCAGAGGTGGGATCAAAGGAAGATGAATCTCAAGGTGCATTATAGAAATATGCGGAGGTGGCCGCACTAGGAGTTTGATGGAGGGATTTGGAAAGGGGAATGGTTTGAAGCTGCCAAAAACGATTGAACGTTGTGCAATTGGTGGGCAGAGGTCATGATTTGCCTGCTATAATTTCCTTGGTTTGGTTTAGCGTTTGAAATGAAATTGTACCTTCTGTAGATCTCGCGTAATAACGGAACAACATATGACATGTTTTATTAAGTTTCTGTTCTCGCGACAAACGCCCTCTCTCTCTTTCTCCCTTCCTCTTTCTCTCGCTAGCACTCACCAGTGTTATATCAAATGCGATCCTGAAGTAAACTAGCATTCTAGTCCTACTCTCGAAACATAAACACCAACATCGCCAGTTCTGACCTGTTCACGTCATCATCAAACACGAGACGGATCATCCTAGCCTATTTCCCCGTTTCTCTACTACGACTGTGAACACTCGAAGTTCTCGTACTTTCAACCCTCCCGAAATCTTACCACCACCGGTCCGGTACTCGCTGGCGATCGTTTTACAGCTCTAGAGCCACTACCATCGTGCTCGTACCCACCACCTCCACCATGGTCCACTTTCTACCCTGGTGTTTGCGGGAATCCTATGGTCATAAGATAGGCACGCACGCATTACACCTCACCCTGTTCCCCTCCTGCCTCCACAGTTATGAATTGCCGTTTGCAAGGTGCTAATGTCGACGTTGCAAGGCCCCAAACCAAAATCACTACACTACTTTCTTCACCCTAGTTTCTTCCAAAATGGACGGCGTTAGAGCAATAGATAGAGCTATGGCTAACCAGTCGGAGTTAGGGCGGTTCCTTGGTACCAGCGTTTCACTCTTCGTGCGAGGGTTGTCGTGGTTATTGGAGATCTACGTGTCGCGCGGAACTCAAAGGTCCCGCGGGAAAATGTGCATGTTCCAAAGTACTAGTACGGTTACCCAGGTATTCGCAAGAACTATCAAGTTAACTGTTGAATATCTGGTGGTGAGTGGCAAAGGTAGCAGAGGGCGACACCGGCATACCCGAAGATATGCCCGACGATTCTCTGTATATATACTGAGTCTTTTTCTCTCTCTTCTCTCTATATAATAGAATACCTGCACACGTTCCCCTCCATATCGCAATATTAACCCAGCGGGAAGAATACCAGATAACAGCTGAGAGAAGAACAGGCTATATCGGAAGAGATCAATTGGCATTCGTGTAATTGCTTGCACAGTCAGGTTTCAGACACCCGAGACCAAACCTGGTTATTATTCAGACGCGGCGACAGACGGACAAATTCGACTTTATGGGACAAGCTTGAAGGAATGTTGATTGGGACCGAGGTCCAATTGAAAGGTTGGGGTTCGGCATGTTGACTCACCCCGACATGCTTCGGTCTACATGCGGACGGCACTTTCATGGACCTTTCATACCCGAGTTGAACATTTAATGTTACACGACGGAGTAATAATTAATCCGAGCAGTACGACCTGCGCGAATCGGATGGTTGTTTAATTGTACTATATTCATGGCCTCGAATCAAGCTCTCAGTTGTGCACGTGTGCACTAAGATGAAAATGGAAGTGACAAAAAGCGAATAGTGTGGTGAGGGAACGAAGTTGTGAGAGAGAGCCTGGAGACTTGCTCCACACAAAGTTCCCAGGTCAACCCAGTTAAAATTTCAACACCATGGGTTTGAGCTGGGTTTGCATGGAAAGAAGAGTTTAAGGGAAATGAAATCAACTTTGTATGGGGCACTAAGCATGTCAGACAAAAATTTTGGTGTAAAGTGATTGAGAGTGACCGGGTTAAGCTGGGAACGACCCTGTTCAAGCCCGGATCAGCTTCGGGTTAAGGCTGCTGTGAGTTCATATGTGGTGGAATTCTTTAAAAAATGCTCGGCATTGACTCAGGTAGGTATAAAATAATACCCCCCAAAAGCTCAGCTCTCTAGAGGTAATTTGAATTTTGGGTGGAGTTATGTCTCTAGGCCCTTTCACCTCACTTTTTTTCGCGATCTCAATTCACGTGAGATCAAGGGCCGGGGTACGAGGCCACTGTATTCACTCTAACTAGAGTATGACAACGCCCATTTAACCCCTCCCCATCCAAATGATCAGCTAGGTGGGGAGATCCCAATCCTCTACCTCTCCTTCGAATCGGATGGTACCTATGACGCGGCCAACTATGCATATAATATCTCACGAATCTGAACCAGAGCGCCTCATAATGACGCAAAATTCGACAGCTATAGACTACGTACTATACATGCAAACGTGTATTGACCTCACAATCAAACTTTTATCAATTCGTTGTGTACCACATATTGATTTCTGCAAAAATGTCGTGTAACAACCTCGCAATTAGGCTGACAACGTGTAACGAAAAAAATTTGCCTAACATTCTTGGCCTAGTTAGAAATCAGCTCGTAAAAACGGCGCAGGCTCCGGCTTGCGGTAACTCCGCGGGCGAGGTTCGTAGTCACATCTGAATCACATTCCTCATCTACAATTGACATGATTCGACCATTAGAATGCAGTGGATCAACGTTCTCTTGGCAAGGCTGTTTGTCTTGCGTAGGGTCAACCCGTAGGCCTGCGATATATATAGCCGAATGTTATTTTGTGGCTGCTGCGCAACCGCTTGACAAGCCTAGCGAAAACTTCTAAATAAGTCTCAACGAGTCAGTGCTGCTTCCCGTGGCTGATCGGGAGTTTGATCGAAGGATTTGGTAGGTAGGACGTTCTGGGTGTAAAATTGAAAGCTTCGAAAACTCCAACCCCAGTCCTCATAGAAATCTGTATCGATCGATGCTACACGTTTTCCCATTTTAGGGGCCAATGGTACGGGCATCGGGATGTTTTCATGCGTGCAGGCAGGATCGACATCGGATCCACATGACACCTTGTGTCACACTCACACGAGTAATGATGCCCCGCAGCCTCGCTGGCAATGCACGAATCCGTCATACCACAAACCAAACTGGGCAAGTCCATAATTCATTACGAAATACAACCCCGTATTCCGCCTCATATCCCATGAAATGCGACACAACCAGCCGGATATGCGGCGTGAGGCTGAGCCTCACGTATCTGCTTCCTATATATCTTCGAGCGGTCGGCTGACTTCGTAGGGTCTGCAATTGCGCAAGCATGGCAAAGTTTTCGATTCTCATAGCCATTTTGGCAGCAGCAGCAACGCTCGTCAGCGGTCAAGACCAAACCGGCGCTGTACGCAATTCCCAGTCACCGCCGCTTCAACCCCATCGCTAACTCCTTCCAGTGCAACGCTCTCGCAAAAGAATTCCCTCAAGACACTGAGTTCCCATCCACTCCCGACTATGTCGCGCTAAACGTCTACTGGTGTACGCATTTTCTTTCTCTCCATTTCTCTCACTAACTTTTTCTAGTGGCAAACGTGAAACGCACGCCACACTGCATCTTCACGCCACGCACCACCGCTGCCGCCGCCTTCGCCCTCAAAGCCCTAAAAGCGCACAAAACCATCTTCGCGATCCGCTCAGGCGGTCACAGTTTGAATGCCGGGTTCTCTTCCACCTCTCGCGGCGTGGTGATTGACCTGAAACTCCTTAACACCATTTCTGTCGACCGTGCCGCCGGTACCGCAAAGATCGGACCTGGGAACAGGTGGGTAACTGTTTACCGTGCGCTCGAGCAGTACGATGCAACAATTGCTGGTGGTCGCGCTGCACCTATCGGCGTAGGCGGTTTCACGCTCGGCGGAGGACTCTCGTTCTATCTCTACGAGTACGGATTCGGCACTGACACAGTGGTCGAATACGAAGTAGTGACGCCAGATGGGGAGATTCTAACCGTCAACAAGTCGTCACATCCGGATCTATTCGTTGCACTGAAGGGCTCCGGTGGCCCGTTCTGTCTCGTCACAGCCTTCACATACAAGCTCATTCCCGTTGCGAAGGATGGTGTTTACGGCGGCGTAGTTGCCAGCGGAAACTCGACGATCCCCGCAATCCTTGACGAAGTCGCAAACTTCATGAAGCCCGGCGCGGGGACGAGTGATTTTAAGTCGCATCTTATTACGATGCTTTTTATGGCTTTGACTAATGGGAGCGATACCGGCGGAGTGAAGAAATTGGCAAAATTCATTTCGAATGCGTGCTTCTACCAAGATCCCGTTACAACTACACCAAAGGTGTACGAGGGCGTTGTGGCCGCAGCGGAGAAGGAGTTGTTGCTGTCAACCCTGCGGGCACCAAGGAGTATTGCGAACATCACCGAAGAGTTTGGACAGCCGGATGATAGATCTAGTCAAGCCAGAGCGGTCGCGGTACCGTTGACAGTGATTAATCCTACAAAGAAGGTGTTGAGGGGAATGGAGAAGATATGGAGTGATGCCTGGGCAGATGTGGTAGAGAATGGGGAGATAGACGGGTTGGCGACCACGTTGTTTTATATACCGATGGGGCAGCAGGGGAGGGGGGATAATGTACTGGGCTTGAAGAAGGGGACGGAGTATTTGCAGATGTTTATGTCAGCGTCATGGACGAAAGAGAGCGATGATAAGAGAGCTAGGAGTCTGTTGACGGGGTTGTACGAGAAGATGGTGGAGTATGTGAAGAGGGAGGGACAATACAGCCCGTGGATGTATGTTCCCCACAACTTCCGCACATCCAAGTAGTTACTGACGACTGATATAGCTATCTGAATTATGCGTTGGATGAGCAGGATCCAATTGCGTCATATGGAAAGGCGAATGTAGAGAAGTTGCGAAAGGTGCAGAAGAGGTATGATCCGGACAGAGTGTGGGAAAAGTTGGTGAAAGGGGGATTCAAAATCCCAAGGCAGTAGACGGCAGTACGAACTGAGAGAAGGCGGGGGAGTGGGAATATCAATATTGCTGTGGGATTTCATTATAGTTGCTTAATTTTGGCTGCATACGTTTTGAAGTGTTTGCACTACTCATCTGCTGGTAGTTGACCCAAATATGGATATCGTAGCTCCACAATATTAGAGGACGTAATCAATTCTCACTTTTACGCAGATGTCTCCATAAGCACAAAGCTAATCTTTGAGCATAACACAATCTATTTCAAAATTTCCATACAGTAATCAGTTGCATCCTCCTGCAGTATAGAGGAACTAGATTTCCTAATGAAAGGGTGCACCGTACTGAATTGGCCTCTGACCTTTGGGAGATATATTGATCTAAATATTCGCCGGTCATTCCCGATCACTAAAATACACATGCTAGCTTCATGCAAGGCACCATGTTGATGCTACTCTATATAGTCACGTGCAAAACGACGTGGGGTGACATTAAACGTTCAACAGTCAATGACGTCTCGTTTTAATTATAAACCATAAACAGCTCGAAAACTATTACCTTATCTACCACTAGGCAAGCATTTATTTCATCCTGCCTATGCCTTTCTGTCCTTCTTCATCATCCGCTTTCTACTTCGGGGCTTTTCACCACTCACTATTTCCGATCTTCTATCAGTCAATACCCCCGTCATCTATTGCAATGCCTCGCTACACCATGAAGATCCGCGTTACCCATCGCCTCGGTAAACTTACCGGGTTTATCACCCGTAAATACAAAGCAATCGTGTTTAGAGCACTGGAACTAATCTACCAACCCCCTCACATCCCAGTCACGCAAATCAGGAGCATGATAGAGTTCTCTATGAGGACTCCCGTGAACGAGCCGCAGAATCCGGAACCGGGGAATTAGTCGGGTGAAGGCGAAGATAGTGTTACGATTATAATGAGAGCACAGCTGCGCAGAAGTAATGCCGTAAGAGGAAGGAAGGGAGGTCTAGCAAGGCTGTGTAAGGACGAGCTTCTGATCCCCTCGATATGATGCAGACTCTGGTCCGCAGGCATAGTTACTAAAGAAAATCCAGCTAGACACCCCCACGGAAAGTGTACTTCCCCGACTGGAGCAAACAAACAAGTTGAACCTAGTTTCGACTCGGAACCTTTGGTTGAGGATGAATGAATCTGCTGGTTATGTGTGCCAGTTGGAGAGACTGAAATCTTATCCATGGCTTTTTCCACTATTTTTGTTGGGTTGTGGCGATTTTGTACTTACTGGTTTTGATTAATGGAAAGATATGGCTTGTAAATTTAACGGTTTTAATTGCGATCGAGAATGAAACTCGCCATTGACCGAGTACGTTTTGGTGACGACCAGAACCACCTAATAATCGACGCTTCATCTAAATAGTTGACCTTAATCAATAAATATAAACATTCTACTATAACGAATGGAAGAAGAGAGGATAGGGCGCATCGCTTCAGGATAGTCTCGAACCGCTACTGCTACGCCAGTAAGCTATCCGAGACTAGCATCAGGAACCTAGAGGTACTACCGCAATCAGGTTAGTGGCTTTCAATTGCCATATGTTGGGAAACTCTTAGGAACAAACTCTTGGGCAAAGTTGGTAACCGATCTAAGTCAATTACTCTCCATACTAACCCTCTCGAAAGCGTACCATTTAAGTAAGATAAAGTATGCGGTACTCGATTTTCTCATAATCCCTCACCTAGCAGTAGCGACTGAACTTGAGCAGAAGTCGATGGTACCGGTGCTATATGAAAAAGGTAATATTTTTTTTATCGTGTTGTGAGAACTATATTGTGCTGAATAACATGGTGGTGTGCGCTCGTAAACCATTGCCAGGCCCCTCTCAGTGCATGGAGGTTACATTATGCTTGAAGGATATCTTCGTGATGTAAGTGCCACGATATTCAACAAATCCCATAAAAGCAGTTGGACCGAAATTGAAATGCCGAAACTGATACAAGGGACTACTAAATTTTGGTTTGATGCATATAGTATGCTATCCTTTCCGCACTCAATTTTCGGATTTTTTGTGGCCAGTCCCTGGGACCACTGTGGAGAGCAAAAGCACCACTCCGGGAGACACCAAGCTATTATGACCAAGATCATGGATAGCACATTAATGGCTAGAATGCAAGCAAATTAGGGTTCTGATGATGTTCAACTCATGAGCTGTATCGTCTATAGTTGGGGACTCCTTAAGCCGGAGGGTTTTGAGCATCAACTGCCAATGCTATCGTCACACCAAAAAAAACTTTTTATAATATTCTCTTCATATATCGCTTCATTGGTCTCTGGTCTACAATCCTATGAGCACATTTTATTTTTCCTGGCCTTGGTTGTGGTGTTGATGAATTTTCAAAAAGTTGGACTTTTGTATGTAACAGAAAAATTGTCCCCCGGTCAGAAGTTGCTGAAAACAGGCAGTTTTAGGGCACAAAATATATATCTTGGCAGATTTTTTCCCTTATTAATTACCATTTTAGGGGTTTTTCTGACTCCGATCCAAATGTTCCACCCTCACAGACTAGGAGTTCCCAACCATATCATCTTCCGGACGCGCCGCGCGGCATGCTACGATCCCGTCCCGCCCTGAGCGAGACCGGACGGACGGGACGGACGGGATGGCTGACTTCACGGGCTTTGGCGCTAATGGACGGTCCAGATTGGCAGTGTAGTACCGGGATCGTTTTCATATCAGTCGCCTTGATCTAAATTGGATTTGCGGAAAAATGCTTCAACTAATCTGAAAAAATGAGTAGTTAGGGGACAATTTACAATCTGTGCAAACATAGAGATCAGGATATACTCTTCAGCTGTAATCGGATATGGAAGGCGAAATCATAAATGTGTGATCCCTGCTCCCATCGAAATCTAGATGGATCGAAGATAAAACATTCCAGATTCCGTCTTCTATACTCAAGTACCAGTCAACAGCATGGCCACCATGGATCCAGTTTCTGGTTTAAGGCTCTATGAATGAGCCCCCAAAATACCTAAGTAACTACATATGGCCTCCCAGTCGTAGCTCATACCCCGTTTTGTATAGCACCTTCCATTACATTAACTATATATATTTAACCAACCCTCCCCCCTCAAACATCTTCCCCTTGCTGCCATCCTACACACTCTTCCCAAAGCATGGCCCCCCACCCCCCACTTCCGCCGCGGGATTCCCTCCCGTGAGATAAAATACATCTCCCAATCCATTAGGACAAGTCACACTCGACCCCGACCTCACTGCAAAATAAACCACAGCACAAAACGCGGGTTGACTAAACACCCACCCGCTGCAAGAATTATAATCATAATAGCACTTACTACAACACTCGACGTCCGTCGTAGCACTTGATACATCGATCAACCCGGAGCCTGCATTAACGCCTATCCCAAACGCGCCGGGGAAGAGCGGGGTGGGGCAGATCTTTTTGATTGTCGTGGTGGTTGCTTCCTCGGTGACGGTGGAGGTTGCGACCACGGTGGTGACGGTGGTGACGGTTCGTGTGGCTGTGAATGGGGTTCCACGGATGGTTCGGGCTTTGGTGGTGTGTTGGGTACGGATTGCGGTGTGGACGAGTTGCGAGCAAGCCGCCGAGATTTGGGATGGGCGGTAACGGTTGAGGTAGGAGGGTGGACGGATTGCACGGGCCGCTACTACAGGGGTTTCGAGAGGGGTGCCGACGGTGGATGTTAGAGTGGGGTTGGCGACGGTGGTGGTTAGGATGGTTGTGGTTCTCGAGGTGGATTCGATGGTTACTGTTCACCGTTAGGATGTGCGGGGGAGAAAGTGGAAGCGAGCTTGCCGGTTGAGGTTTCAGCTGTAGAGATGGTGGTCACGTCTGTTACTATAGCCACCTCTGTAACTGTGGTGGAACGACACCTTCGCCCATATCCACACTCAGTGACAGTCACATACTCGGTCACCACGGGATGCAGGTTGATGTATGCTTTGCAGAAATCCCAAGCTCTGTAGTTGGAGAGCAGAGACATGAGTCTAGGATCATATCCGCTGTCTGATGTTTATCAATCAACCTACTTGAATTCAAAGTGACACGAACATACCAGACTCAGGGTCTCTTTTAACAACCGGTGTAGGAGCAGGTGCACGATATATCTCGTAATCGCCCTTTTCATGGTTGTAAAGCGCCTTTGTGATCTGTCCCTTGTTGTCGTCCATGTTTTCGGCGAATGCATAGCCGCTGAGCAGCAACATACCCACTGCGAGTAGGGACTTGGTCGACACCATCTTTTCGTACTGGAGAGTTCAGTAAAGAATGAATAAAGTTGGGTAACGAATTAATAAATTTAATTAAAGAACGAATGAAGTTACGAGGAAATACAGGAAATGAGAAGAGCATGCGGGATACAAGAGAGTATATGTATTCTCCTCGCAGCAGCTCGCTAAATTTCCCCTGTTTTTTCAAATTGGTGCACTTTTCAGCCCTGCGAGCTCATTGGTCGATCACTGTAAGGCTGGTCATTCCTGTGACGCTGATTGGCCAAATCCCACAAAGGCCATCCAAACAAGTGTAAGGGATACGTCAAAGGGGTTGGCAAAATGCCACAAAGCGCTCTCGGCAAAAAGAGGAGAATGGACTTGCGTTGCGAATGAGGCTCTGGTGTGCTGGACTCGAAACAAGATTCCTTCCCCTGTCTAGTGGCATATATGAACCCTGGTGATTTTAAACATTTCTAACCAGAGGATTGTCTTTTTGAGTACGGTCTTATGAGCTGAGGGATTTGGCACTTCGTAATGCTAGAGGGTTTTTAATTGCTACTTTTGATAGACTGCCCAAAACTCCACATACATTTAGTACACTCACAAAACGAAAAAATCCACCCGTCAGTCTAGCCATCGCGATCTGAGCCCTCATTCCTTACTCTAGTGCTGTTGATGGTGGCCTCGAACTAGGCTCTCAATTGCACTAAGATGAATATGGAAGTGACAAAAAGGGAATAGTGTTACAAGGGAATGAAGTTGTGAGAGGAGCCTGGAGACATCGCTCCACACAAAGTTCATAGGTCAACCTGGTGAAAATTTCAACACCACCGGTTTGAGCTGGGCTTGCACGGAAAGAAGAGTTTAGGGTGAAGGAAATACAGTTTGTATGGGGCACTAAGCAAGTCAGGCAAAATTTGTGGTGTAAAGTGACTGGGTCAAGCTAGCAACAATCCGGATCAGCTTCGGGTTAAGGCTGCTGTGAGTGTTCCTGTGGTGGAATTCTTTAAAAAAATGCTCGGCATTGACTCAGGTAGGTGTAAACTAATGCCCCCCCAAAGCTCAGCTCTCTGGAGGCAATTTGAATTTTTGGTGGAGTGATGTCTCCAGGCCCTTTCACCTCACTTTTTTTCATGGTCTCAATTTGGAACAGACTCACCATGTCGGTTAGTGTAAAATCACGTGAGATCAAGGGCCGGGGTACGAGGCCATGTTGATGGGTACGTAGCGGTGAAGTATTAGTGACGCATACGGGAGGGATCGAGCACCTCCCATCCCGTCCCTGCAGCCCCGGGACCTCACAGGGCATGGGGACGTCTCATTCCGTGTGCATTATTTTGAGGAATTAGAGAGAAACTCCTAATTGTAGCCAACTCTTTGCAATTCTTCGTGGAAAGCTTCTCGTAGGCCGAGTATTTCCTGCAACAGCTGGTTGAGACACGGCTTGTAAAAGTACGAGTTGAAACCGCCAGCACCTTTCGATCCACTGTTTCGTTTCTAGGCTTCGTTCCGGGGATTCGATTGGACGGCTCATTTTCGCAGATTTATCAGGCAGAGGGTATAGAAGGATAGTACACATGAGTGCACAACTTCAGTATAGTACTAGAGTTTGTTTGTTTGTAACCACATTGCATTCGGCCACTTGCGGCCATAACATATACCTAACATATTTCCTCCCCACTTCTCCTCCAACATAAACAAAACAAAAGCAAAGTTGTGAGCACCATCAACCCCCTAACAAAAAAAACCCCGCCAAAAAAACATCAACTTTTTACTCCCCCCCAGAGCTCAACCCCTCACTCTCTGACCTCTCCGCCTCCTCCTCTGGTCCACTGACTCTGCCAACATTGTGGAGCAAAGAAAGTCCAACAATGCCTGCATACATTCTTTCATGAAAACAAAGGACATCGGAATCTGGATCTTCTTCTGCATCATCTCTTTCTCAACCCCCTTCCGGAAATCCTTCTGTTCTTGTTTCCATCTCTCACACCACTTAAACAGGTGGTCTCTGGTCTGATACTCATGCCAACACCACCAACACTTCGTATCTTCTCTTTTTCCGATTCGCTTTAAATACGTCGCCATCAATCCGTGTCCAGACTTTAGCTGTATAGTACTAGAGTTGGTGACCGTGCATGCAGAGTTGGTGAAGGGTGAATGGAGAGAAATCGAGGCTTCGTTCAAAATTGGGGGCTAACACCTACACGGACACAAAGCAGCAGTGACATTGAAATCTACTTATAGAAAGACGCTTACCCCAATCCGAGTGCGTTTCCATGACATACCTGCATGCTTAACCGTACCAACATTCAACATCCTACAGCACAACACACACAATGCCACTCCTCAGAAAGCGTCGTAGCAGTAAAGACCAAAACTCACCCCCGCGTCCCGGTATCTTCTCCCGCTGGAGCAGCAAAGACAAGCTCAAAGACACCCCGACCAACAACTACCCTACTCTCACCCCCGAACTCGAAAAGAGCTATCACCTACTACGGTTAAAGGGCCACGAACAGACCGTTCCTCCACCGCATCAATACATCGAAGCCAAGGGACACGATGACCATCAGGATGTACAAACGCGCCTAGAACATCTCTCGATCGAATCCACTCCCTCCTCCCCACCACCAACCAGACCAACCTTCACCCGCGCCGCCACCACCCCACC
>Ga0307512_10000788_pt1 | contig 46927 bp, 44 predicted proteins | sample 14_EM_MG_FD_200267 | JGI IMG/M metagenome (GOLD analysis project Ga0307512, IMG submission 200267) | Populus trichocarpa ectomycorrhiza microbial communities from riparian zone in the Pacific Northwest, United States - 14_EM | ecosystem: Host-associated > Plants > Roots > Unclassified | place... | reverse complement strand
TCTGTTATTCCTTATCGTAACAACCACGCCACATCGTCCGACATCACAACACCTCTAACCACTTCTTTTATCTTACTAAATTATCCCGCCACCATCTCGCCGCTTCCTCCGCGTCTTCCAACGTCTCTGTCTTTCCGTAAAACAATTCCTTCCGCACCACCCGTATCTTTCTTCTATTATTCCCAGGTATCACCGTACCTGCCTACGCCGTAACAGTTGAAGACCTAGAAGACATTAGTTGCTGCTTCTAACAATGAGATTTGGCTATTATCTCAACCATATATGCTTCCATAGCCTCCCCTGAGGTGCTTATGACCTGTTACGACCACTCTCGAGGATGCTTACCAAGAAGTTTGTCCTCGAAAATCAAAGAGCTGACAACGTCTTGATTTTCAATTTCGCAGACTGCGCAGAGAAATGCCTTGGTTGACCATGGTGGTCTCCTGCCGCTAGCAGCAATGAATTGGTCAGGTTGGTCTCTATGTATACCTGCTGTGCGTTATATGGTAAGTTGATGGCCGTTTACCGCGATATGGTTATACTCACATCCAATTGCACGCTGGTTTTTATTGTTGCTGCTTCCTGTCTTACAGCCAATTTTAAAATGTCCATCCCAGGTTATAGTTTGGGTGGCTGCATTGGCAGCATAGCGGAGGACTACCTGGTGTCAGGATCATCCCTGGGTGCCACTGAGTGATGAATTGGGAGAAAAGCCCGTCGATCTGCTCGAATCGGATCTGATCTCACCTGGCAGAGGTGTTTGTGCCGTTATGAATTGCTGGTGTGGAATAGGAGAGGAAGAAAATAACAAAAAGAATTAGGAAGTCCTTAGGAGTATATAGTTAACTTCAAGTCAGAATGGAATGAGTAACAGCCAACCTGTATGTTTTACTCCAGATGACTCCTGGTGTGTATGGTTGCATGTTGCAGGGGTTTCGCACCTTCCCGTGAGTTGCAGTAAGTCGGTTCAATGTTGTTTGATTGTTTAGAGAGATGAATAGAGGTGTATGACAGCCGAAATCACATGATTGTCAGATTTAAACTGGCAATCCTTCGAGGGAAAGGATATCTGGTGATGTTTGTCTCGCAAAATCCCTGGGATACCAAATGAAACTGACGCTGACAATCAAGTCATGTTGTACGGTATGCCTAACTATTCCCATTTTAGGGACAGTCAAAACGCTGATTTTGCGTTGTTCATGTTGATCAAATGTACCAAACATGACATATAAGACGCAGCTTGCCTCCATATCGTCCATATCTTGCAACATCCTACATGTTGCCCATCATCAAAGTCTACACAAACGACAATGGTCAATGCTTCGAAACAGAAGTTTTGACAGTTCCAGTAGGCAAATACGGCAACTCGAGAAAGCTTTCAACACTATAACATCATCAAGCGAATCAAGGCAAGAGGGGCTTGGAAGCAGAAAGAGTTCGAGCCTTTGGGGAATTGGGCAGCTTGCGATCCAAAAAGAAGCTCGTGGTGGAGAAATGATGACAAATGCACTGTTGAATCACAGAAGAGAAACAGCAATGGATCAAGAATTGTGTGGATAGAGAAACTGCTGTGGCAAGAAAGCCAGTTGAAGACCCAGAGTCAGTAATTGAGGAGGAGCAGGATGATACGAGGAGAGCGGACAACAAGGGATTGATGACCAGAGAGCACAAAAAAACATTTCCGGAGATGATGGTTGCTATTGGAGACAGTCTGAGTGATCTTGCAAGTTCCAACGATGAGGAGGATGGGGAAGATGGGGATGCAGAAGATACAGAGCTTGGCAAGCTGAGAGAAGATGACGAATCCAGCTGCTTGAAGTGCACAATCTCCAAAACGGTACATCAGGGCATGGAGAGGTGTCGGCAGATGCAGATCAAGGTTGACGAATTGACACAACCGGGATGGGAGGACAGTCCCAACATGTTCTGTGGAAGAGATCAGAACTATAGGACAACCGAATTGATGGTTGGGGCATTTGTTGAACCACAAATGGATGATGGTGCAGCCTCACCTGCACCCACATCATTTGGAGGGCTTATGGAGTGTCTTGATATTGTACCCGGAAGATGGCAAATGCCGCAAGGGACTGCTGGACCAGGAATTAGTCAAATCACGCCAGGTTCCAGGAAGCTCCAGTCCAACAAAGGCATAGCGTATCCACCACCCGACATGGACCGGCGCCCGAATCATCACGTATTCAGAAAGCGTAGCCTGTTGTATCCGTAAGTATTTACACCTGCATATTGCCTCCCAGGCTAATCACCATATAGAATTCGGATTCGGACATAGAAATGGGGATGGCTCCTGTGTCACGGGATGATCAGACAGGGATATTGCTATCTTTGACATCATATCTCAACGACAAGCAATTTGTGTACCAATTTGGCTATTTGTCAGCTTTTCCTTGATTTCAGTCACTAAATTGTGACACAAAATAATTCGTCTGTGCATGTGCAATGGTTGTACACACCATATGAAGGTTGAAGAATCCTCATTAGGCTGTATGACGACCAATAAACTTGATATCTGTTTGCCAATCACTGTTAAATGAGACAGTAAAACTTAAATCAGTGACAAATTTTACAAACACAATGTAAGTGAGTGATGTCAGATGAGTCCTAGAAGGAGTGGTCAGTGCTCAATACGAATCTGTCTGAATGATGACTGTCATGCTGCATTCATCCATGCATCCAACTGCATAACTCTCCGCACAGACCTGGTGCACATGGATTAGATGTTCAAAATTGCTACTGATAGGTCATGGAAATCAAGGTGATGGAGCTGGATTAGGAAAGGTGAGGATGTCGGGATATATCAATCCAGAACATGTGAAAAGATCTCCATGCCAGAAGGTGCCAGACGAAAGCACGGGAATGTGATAGGGCCATGTTATTCATCACTCAGATAACGTGGATAGTGGTTGATTAGAAATTGAGAGATCAGAAAGCTTCTGGATGCAGATGATAACACATAGAAATACAATATTGGTTGACAATAATGGCTATAAGATTCATCGCACACAATGATTGAAAGTACGATGACTGTATTGATCTGATCAATGTTAACGTCAACAGAGCATCAACAATTTTTAGTCATACACATTCTGCAATCAAAGGGCTGCATTGTCCCATCCTTCCAAAGAAAATGTATTGGTCGGCTTTGTAACTAAAAAGGCAATCGACACGCTTGTTGCCCCATCCTAACAATGAGCATCAATGGAGTCTCAACGAGTTTTCGCCTTGCAGCATGGACAATCCAATGGCTGCGTGACGACATTAACCCATAATTGAACTATCTGCCACCTTGCTTGGCAAAAATGCTTGGGACGACAGTGCTACCATGTTCTCAATTTGTTTGTCAATGGAGAGTGAGCAGATCGTCAACGGAGCGTCAATGATTTTTGATCTTGCAACATGCATAATCCATCGGCTGTGTATCAACATTGAGCCATAATCACACCATCGGCCGCCTTGATGCGGAAAAATGCAGGTAACAATTCCACTACCCCATCCTAATACTGCGAGTCCGCGGAGCAGAAACCATTTTTGTGGGGCTCAGCATGCTTCACAGCAACAAAATGCCTTGTGTCATTCCTCAATTGAGTTTCTAACAGTCAGTCTTTCCAATATGTCCTTGAATACACCTTCACAACTATGCATGGAATGTCACGCAGGTCTCACTATTGTCTTGCGTGCAGCTCCAGAGTAAATATTTAGGAACCGGCGTTCTACTTAACAATAATGTTACTTTTGACAGTCTCTCAACTGGTATTATGCAGGTTTCAAATTCCTACCACCATGTGAGATTCCCAATCTTTAAATATCTCGTTGGTAGAGGTTATGATATCATCCAAAAATGACTGTGTCTGTATTCATGATTTGAGCAACCTTACTTTACAAATCATATTTGATGGTTGGTGGGCTTCATTGAATGCGCACTCGAAGCTTCCTATTGCTTGGAATGGTTCTGGATATGCATCTTTGTGGCATTTCTATTTGCACTGCGGAATTGAGGAGACTGGCAGCCCACGCATCATATCAATCGTTTGTCATCAAGCTACATGCCATTCAGCAGAACATGGGACCAGGTCCAAGGGGACAGACATGATGCCAAAGGCGAACAATGCAATGTTGAACAAATTTACGGAGTCGGATGTTTCTGAATGGACAAGCACACACATTGATGAAACAGCTTTGGCCATACTGAAGAGACAAGGCAGTCGAGGAATTACAATTGTAAGCTCATAAATGAAATTCATGTTCGACTGTTTGAAGTTATCTATATTAATACAACTGACAGACAACACGCTCCAAACTGTCAGCAAAGGACTTCCTAACTGCCAAATTCCACCAGGACACCTGGAATCGCTACCTCATGTTAGGATATGTTTGAACTTATAATCTGTGGAACACAATATCAAACATAGAGCTACCATGGTCATATAATCAATTATGCTGCGAGCTGGTGCTTCTGTCTGCCAGCACCATTAGCAACAATTGCTGGACTGAATACTCACTGACTGTGGATGCAATCAAGAAGCAATTGCCATCAAGAAATGAAGTCAGCTGAGCCTTCGAAGCGGGACAGCAACGAACAAAGTAGCCATAATATCAGTCATAGCTTACTATACGGATCGAGATTGGACTTTGTGAGAACCACAACTCGCTGTCAACGAGATGGATAGCCACTTCTTTTCTTACTTCGACAGCTATTTCAGCAGAATTGGTCCAGGGTCAACATACTGGACCATTGCTAGCCATACATTTGAAGGAAGTTGTTGATCATTTTGAGCTTACCCACAGCTGTTTACTTGCAATTACGACTGATAATGCTTCTTCAAATTACACAATGACTTGGTAACTACAATCAACCCTTGACACCTCTGGAATCCACTGGTCTGCAATGAGAAACCACATACCATGCATGGTGCACATCATTCATCTTGCTTTGGGTGCATTCATGAGCAGTCACGGTGTAAAAGGACACAGCAACTCTTGGGAAGCCCATGAGCGCAATCAGCAATTTGGAGAGAATGAAAGCACAGACAGTGGGAAGTGTCAAAGACTGTGAAAAGAAGAAAATGCTAGAATCAACAAGGTGTCGGCTATGAGACCAGGTTTAGCAAAGATTATTGAGACAGTACATATTTCAAGACATTTTGAAAGACATGAAACTGACCTTCATATAGCAGAGAATGCTTGCTGTTTTGATTACACTGACCTGGTCATAGAATCGAGTTCAGTGACTGTCAAAAAGCCAAAGTACGAATCGCAGTACTACCTAGTATCGATGTGACTACATGATGGAAATCGACACTGGAGTTGCTGTAGTGAGCCTACCGATTATGAGAATTCACCTGTGAGTGGCTCAAGAATCCAAAATACAGTGATCACTGGCCACTCATCACAACACAGGATCAATGTACAATGGTCAAGTAAGTCATGAAGGCTTTGAGGCCATTCTGATACTGCACCCTGTGGATGTCGAAGTGGCATATGTGTACTTTGCATCACATCATCACTGTCGACACTGTCGTGTTCGATCATATGGAAGGCGATATCCAAGCTTCAGCCAAGAGGAAGAATCAATGGAAGGTAGATTTATTCTTTGCTGTGAAGATTGCATGACAGAAGCTGTCCAAGTATTTTGCTGAAGTAACTCCAACAACCAGTATGTTTCTTATTTCAGCAGGTATCCTTGATCCTTTCTGGAAGTTGCGATCATTCAGAAAGTGGGACAAAGCAATGCATATTGATCCTGAGAACGACAGTTCCGATACTACCCAAAACCAGGAAACATTCCCAAAGTGTGGGGAGAACGAATACAGTGCCAAACACAGACAAATGTCTGTCATTCAATCCGAACATGTTCTGGGCGGCAATCACCTACCCTCTGCAAATGCTTCTGCATTTGGTCCATCATCTTTTGATCTATATCATTCATCCAGCGATGAAGAAGAATACTGAATGCCAACAAGAGAGGCTGAAACGACACCCGGACGCAGTGATTGCGCCACATGCGTATTTACAGCCACCAGGCTCCATTTGAATTCCCTGCCTGATGCACCGAAGAACTGGGGGTAAGTTAATCCAAATCATAATGATTACCACGTCACCCCCATGGAGAGTAGTAGTACATTTTGGTTACTGGATATCACCGACTGGTGGCATCAACAAGAGGAAAAGCACCCACAGTATGCCAATCTCTCCATTGTAGCAGGGGACATATTCCCTATCATACCACATGGTGTTGGAGTGGAGGCCAGTATTTCCCTTGGGTGAGATATCATCGGCTGGAGACAGTCTAAAGCCACAGGCGGGATGCCTTGGGAAATAGTTGTAGTAAGGCAGTTTGCTTGAGCCAATAATGCTATATTGGCGGGCGATTACTCACCCTTGGATTACACAGAAACCAAAAACAACTTGCAATTGAAGAAAGAGGTGGAGGAAAGAACATTTCACAAAATAGCCAAGGTCCATGACATTTTGGAGATGTGGTAGCACAGCCAAAACCTACATGCTACACAGAAGGAATCTTGCACACAAAATGAGCAAATGACAGAAATAGGATTCATTTCGGATACGCCAGAGATCGTCAAAGCACCCTGGAGACTCTTTCAACATGATGGTGTGGCTGCATCACAACTGTCGGAAAGATGACCTTTGCCACCAGCTCTGTCTGCAAAGGACCTCCCTGGAGGACGAACTCCACTAAGAAATGGTCGCCAAATCAGAACAATTGACTGCCATCCAGCCGAAAGTGATGAGGATAGTGCACCTGAAATCATTTGCAACACCGAGAATTGAGTGAACTGGAATGGTAACTTGGATAATAACGACGTGATCCAAGATGACTGGGAGGTAGACGATAATTCTGACATAGTGTGACACAATGGCACTGAGGATCCTGAAGGCCCAGCACACCGGGTTGTAAGTGCCACACCAATTGTCCCTGGATTCATTAGGCCAACACAGAGGTCAAAGAAACAGGTTGAAAAGGGGTTGATGATTGTCAGTGCAATGGAAACAAGGAGGAATAAGGGAAACAAGACAAAGTAGAACAGAATGGGTCAATATGTTTACACCAGGTTCTATATGTTGCTTGACTGATAATTTCACTTAGAAATATATTATGGGAAAATATTGAGTGGTTGCATGATATTATTTGTTCATAAACAGAAGAATAGCGGGGGAAATGAATCATTGAGCAAGATATATCGATTTTGGTAGAATGAGAGCGACCTGTGCAAGAATAATACTGGGTTTATCTTTGCCAAAGGGCTGAGTCTCAATCTGTCTGTAAGGCAATCAATAAGTTGAAATAATTATTCATACAATTATTGATGGCAGCAGATATTGACTAGACAATACATTAAAATGAGCATCAATGGAGCATCAACAATTTTTGGTCTTGTACGCAAGGTACTTGTAAAGTGATTTGGTCGCTGTTAAGTATAACCAATTTATTGGCTGCCTTTATAGGCAAAACAGTAAGTGACATGGTCACTGCCCCATTACGAAAATGAGCCTCAACTGAACATCCACAATTTTTAGCTTTGCATGTTGGAATATCAAAGTGTTGATTTGTGGTGATAATTCATATACAATGAATTGGCGGCCTTTTCAGGCAAATCAATCTGTGATATCTTCGTTTCCCCATCATGAAAATGAGCCTCAATGGATCATCAACGATTTGTAATCATGCAAGTCAGGTGATTACAACGCGATCTGGTAGCGGTAAGGCATGATGAATGTAATGGCAGCCTCTATACGTGAAAGAGAAAACGACACGGTCATTGCCCCATTCCAAAAATGAGTGTCAATGGATTGTCAGTACTGTGTGGCTTTGCACCTTGGGTTATCTAACTGGCGATTGGGTGCAAACATGCATAAATGAGATATTAGCCGCCTTTAGGGGCAAACGCAACAGCTGCACACTCCCTGCCCCATCTTGAAAATGAGCGTCAATGGAGCCTCAATGATTTTTGGTCTGGCATCTTTTGTAATCTAAGTTTCACTTTGTGACAATAATTCATATACTATGAAATGGCAGCCTTTTCAACGAAAACAGTGCACGCAATCTTCGCTACCCCATCTTGAAAATGAGTGTCAACACAGCGTCAACAATTTCTGATCTTGTATATTGGGTCATGAAGGCATCGCGTGGATATTTGAGATTATAACAGAACTATAGACTGCTTTAGTAGTCTTAAATATAAAACACAAAAAGAAAAACATAGATTCCAACATAATCGATAAGGCAACCTGCAAAGCATTCAACAAGGGATTACTGGATGTTGAATATGGGATTTTAATCAAATACTATTATCAAACAGTTAAAGCCACAGCATCATATAAATCTACAGATGGATCCGCTGGACATCCCGCTGACAACCCGCCAAATTGAGATCGATTGGGAGATTCCCATTGAACCATATCCGACTTAACAGTTCAGGAGTATTGACGACCTAGACCGCCAATTCGGCAACCATTCGGTTCCGACTGGGACCTGGACCCGAAGTGACAGTCCGGAACTGTTGCTAAGATTTCCTTTGTCTGGGCCAAATGACTCTCTGTTGTAGATGAACTCAGCTTGGGGGCGATTGGAAGTGAAATCAATCAGGTCGTTGCAACACTGGAGACATGTAGTACAAACTGCATTCAGTGGGCAAGTCGATGAGGGTTGCAGTTTGATACAGCCAAAATGCACCGAGCACCATTCACACCCAGACACGGCCACACGAAGCACCTCCGGCCAAACTGACTGCAAACATATGGGTTGGAGACGGCTTTGTATGATCAAATAAAGAAGCAACACACTTGTTGGCTGTCTGGATGGACGGGCAACTGACATCGAAGGAGCACTATAATCGATGCATGAGGAAAACCAGGCCAGCTGAAGCTAGACTCCAAACCCTCACAAAGATATATGGGGCCGTGCCAGAGAGTGTAAGTGCTGTCCAAATGGCTCGCATCCAAGCTGTCATGCTATATGGGAGCACGCTATGGTGGGACCCCAAAACTGTAGATGGGCGATGTGACCTCCAACTCCCTCTAAATTGTCAAGCCGGATTGATTCTTGGTGCGCCGCCCACAACACGGCAAGGAGTACTGATAACAGAGGCAGGTCTCACATCCGCGCCTGTAATCTTACATTCCAGACATCAATGATTCACAGCTTGACTGGCCAACATGTCCAGTAACAAAATAAAGGGGCTACATAAATACCCCTCTTCTGCTGAACCGATATACAGAGTAGTCAAGATAGAGCATGAGGACGGCGGGACGACGGAAGGCATGCACTGGCTGTCACCGGGCGAAGGATTGGTGGTCAGGACAATCACACTGGACAACGCTGTAGCCAAGTGAGCCGCTCAGTGCTGGGCCAGAGAGAAAGTAGCCAAGATTGGAGCGGGGGTCTGGATGTGATCGTCAGATGGATCGCGCTCAGAAAATGGCCCAGTGGAAGCTACAGCAGTGTGCAAACACGGAAATCAATGGATATCCAGCCTCAGCGATCTAGGAAGTTGATTGTTCGACTTCTTCGATGCCGAGCTGTGGGTGATCAGACTTGCGCTCATTGTGACGAATGATAAAAGAGAAACGCTACACAGGCATGGAGTGAAGATGGTGGCAGTCTTCAGCAGCTCACAAGCTGCACTCCGAAGAACGGCACACCTGGAGCCGGGCCCGGAGCAATGACTAGCAAGGTGGAACAACCAAAGCTGGCTAGCCCTCTGCATGCATGCCATCGCAACTGAGATCCATTGGGTCCCAGGGCCCTCCGGCATCCCTGGGAATGAAGATGCAGACCGCCAGTCAACCTCAGCCCGAGAGGCCAAAAGAAGTACCACAATAGAGTGGCCATACACCTCGGCTTCGAACAGAGCCAGACAGATCTCCTAAGTCAGATCAGCAGCCACGACGCAGTGGGAGGCCAACAAATTCAGCAAGCACTCCGGCTACTGACTGAAGGGCAAAGCAAGCAATAGGAGACCTATCCCAATGACAAGCGAAAAGTCATTGGCAAGAAGGTTCAACCAACTGAAGTGCAGGCATGCGCCTACTGGCGCATACTAAAAACAATTCGGCCACCGAGAGGACAACAAGTGCAGGTGGTGCGGGGCAATAGTGGCTCAAACACAGGAGCATCTCCTCCATCACAGCAGCTGGCGGAAATCCCAGCAGTGGGAGCTCTGGAAGAACGTGGGAACAGCAATGGACTGGAAAGCTACCTAATGCAGGTGGGCATGTGTGTCGGAGCTGTTTTCCATCGAGATATGTGACAAAGCAGTGATGAACATCCAGGCGGCCAAGAAAGTCGGGAAGTTCCAGCCAAAATGAGGCAAGGAGGCCGGAGCAGCTAGTTTTTCTTTCTTATTTCAATTTCTTCTTTTCTTCACTCTCTCGCTCTTTTTCTTTCTTTTGTCAGCGGGGACGCTGGGTAGTAGGTGGGATCTCCACAATCTAAATGACTCACCCTGAGGCAGAGGCGAATAAGGGCCTGTCATACTCTAGCTAGAGTAAATACAGTATGAATAAACAACAACAACTCTCTCGTTCAATTACCCTCCAAATCCAAAAGCCCCTGTTTACTCAATGTACCCTCCCCCCTCTGAGCACTGTTCTTGATGTTCATGGATTAAGTACTTGGAAAGACATCCTGAAGAGGGATTGAGAAACTGAGAATCATATGTAGACTATGACGTAAGTTGATGGTGAGTATATGGGGTCCTGCTAAGATATAAGTTGCGGCTCAACAGGAACTAAACAAGATCATCCCTTTTCGGCTTCATCCTATTAGCGGCTTAGTCCCAAACAAGGAATTGAAATGATGAACTTAGATTAGTTGGCACCGTCAGAGCCTGACTGAGCCTTGTAATACTCTGGTGGTTGCTGAAACTGGTCATGGTTCTTGGAATTGAGATGTGAATATGTATTAATGCCACTGCGGAGTACAGGTCTTGTAGGTTTTCATTATATCTACTGTACCGAAAATGCTCCATTTATTGACACTGAGTTCATGTAGTATTAATGTTGAATTCTTCATAAATGTATACATCAGCTGAACTTGTGGGGTATCTCAAAAATTGCCACAATATTAATCGTTTTGAATTTGAAATCAATTTTATAATAATATAGCATAAAAGACAAATTAAATAGTATATTAATATTACATTGATGCTGAATTGCTGCCATATATAAAATAATGTGCATTAAGTTAACAACTAGAGTTATACAAGATTACTTCCACATGTGTATATTTTACCCTTGCATGAACACAGCAGTATATGTTGGTACATGCCTTAAAGCTTACCTTTAGAACTAATACTGCCAGTAATACTTCTTCCAGTAACTGAGGTATAATAGAATAATATCTCTGGTATCATCTGAATCTATCTTATGAGGTATTTTACTCATCCACTAACTAGCATACAATATTTGTCATTTCCTTAGCATAATATCAGGTTGCAGCTAATGTAGATCTTCAGGATTATTCCATTTACATTATTGTAAGTAGAATGTGAAATGTCTGGCACCAATATGGAAATGTTCAATACTACTCAATTAATCAATACTATGCTATGTACAAAATTATACAATTATTCACAAGGTGTTATCTGCTGGTGAGTAATATAACTGAGGTATTGTAAGGAATTTTCCAGTGCTTGGAACATTAAATTTCATAATATGCTATAATTTCTGCACTTTGGAAGCCATACAGTATATGTGTAGATGTGGTATATATTAGACAGAATCTTTATAGCGTACATCGTCATGTGGCGGGGCATTAAGGCTGGCAGCGACGATTTAGGCTACGTGTCATCTTGATCATGGACTGAATGATATCAATCATCTCAACAGGTTTGTCACATATAGTATTACCAACGGTTCTGAACCGTCTCTTCGGGTCTGGCTCTGTGTCCGAACCAAACCGTTCCAAGATTGGTGGTCCGGGTAATCATTAAACCCAAACCATTAATTCAAGTACGGTTCAACGGAAGTCTTCCAACCTGTCTGAATTGGGCGAGTTGTCTGCAGGTTGTCCAGCGGGTCCATCTGCAGATTGATATAATGCTCTTGTTTTTGCTGCTTGATAATAGTATCTTACCAAAATTGCTTATTCAACATCCAATAATCTATTTTTGCATGTTTTGCAGTTTGCGATATCAATTATTGTGGAATCCGTGGTTCTACTTTTATATTTTGCATTTTGGCCTCTCAAGGGAGTCAATAGTTCTGTTATAAGCTGGAATATTCGTGCGATGCCTTGATTACCCAATATGCAAGACCAAAATTGTTGACACTCTGTTGACGCTCATTTTTAGGATGGGGCCGGGGGCATGTAGCTGAGGTTTTTGCCCCGAAAGGCTGCCAACATCTCAACAATGGATGGCTGAAACCAATAGGAACATAGATTACGCATGATGCAAAGCTAAAAATCTTCGACATACAGTCGACGCTCATTCGCAGAATGGGGCGGTGACTACGCCACAGTATGTTTTGCCTATAATGGCTGCCAATACATCGGATATACATGACAGCAACCAAATCACTGTTCAATTACTGTACTTGAGAGACCCAAAATCATTCATGCTCCATTGACGCTCATTTCAATGTATTGTTGATTCAACATCTACTGCCCCCAATGATTGTATTCATAATGATTTGAACTGATTGGTTGCCTTTCTGACAGATTGAGACTCCACCCTGTGGTAATGCTGAGCCCAGTAATAATCTTGCACTGTTCGCTCTGATTCTATCAACATTTGTATATCTTGCTGAATGATACTTGCGCCCGCCATACATCTGTGTATTAACCGATATTTACATGCGACTGCTCACCAGACTACTGGAATCTATTTCTAAATCAAACTCTCGGTCAAGCTACATGAAGCAGCTGGTGAAACATACTGATGCATTGTGTCGTATGTTTTCATGATTGCCATATTCCTCCCTATTTCCATTGCATCGACCGTCACCAACCACTATTTCAGCCTTGCTCTTTGACTCCGGTGTTGGCGGAATCAATACCGGAACATTTGGTGCGGCACTCACATCACGCTGCTCTGGGCTTTCCGGATCCTCGATGCCACTGTCTCGCCCTATATCAGATTCAAATTCTGCCTCACATTTGTCATCGCTGTCAATTGGATTATTCAAGTGGCCATTCCAGTTGAGCCAATGTCTGGTGTCTGAAATACTTTCAGGTGCGCTATCCTCACCGCTTTGGACTGGATGACGGTCCATTCTTGTCATTTGCCGGACATTCAATACTTCAGTTTGTCCTCCAGGCAGATCATTTGCAGACAAAGCTGGTGGCAAAGGTGATCTTTCTGACAATTCAAATGCAGCAGACCATCAGGTTGAAACAGTGATGAGGATACTTTGAATATCTCTTCCGTATACAAAATGAATTCTATGTCTGTCATTGGCATGTTTTGATCGTGAGATTCCTTCTGTGTAGCACATAGGTTTTGGCTGCCCTGCCACATCTCCAAAAAGTTGTGGACCTTGGCCATTCAGTGCAGTTTACTTTCCTTCACATCTCTCTTCATATCCGAGTCATTTCCTGAGTACGCTGTATCCAATGACGGCACACTGCCTGCAAAGATCCCGTTACTGGCTTGAACAAATTGCGTTGCGACTGCTCTTTCGCGAAACGTCTCGCCTGTGGTTTTTGACTGCCTTCATCTGATATCATTCCACACAAGAGAGAAACTGGCCTCCACCCCGACACCATGTGGTATGATAGATGTAGGGCAGACTTTGAGTGCGGTCATCTCATGGTGTTAGGGTTGAGCGGTGGAGACGCATTCAATCTACCGCTTGGGTACCTGTCAAATCGATGAATAGGGAAGTCAATACACGCATCACCAATTTGGCTGCTGCACCATAAGTCAATGTATGTTTCCCTCTGCGCCAGGATTGGTTCAACAGGTTATGAGCCCGGTTGCATCGTATTATTGGTAGTTACGAATCATGACTACCGGAGGAGGCACATCTCGATGAACAGCTGAGTCAAATTGAGAACTTTGACAGTCACATCCTCATGAGGACTTCCATGGCCTTATTGATTGTGAACTTCAATGTGTCGAACTACATGCAATGGTCAGTGGAGATGGCGCTTCTTTTGGAGCGGGAGCAGGTGTATGGAATAGTCACGGGTAAGGAGTAGTGGCCCGAAGATTTGGCGGAGGATGCTATCGCAGCAGAGAAATCGGCACATCCGGCTGTAGTCAAAGATTGGGTAATTCAACATGGTACTGCGCGATCAACAAACCTGCTCGGCTGTAAGGGCATGTACGCCAGTGTTCGGCCTTATAGGAATACGTATGGTAATTATGGTATACGGTTGCAAACGTGGACTCGAGTGATAGTAAATATAGGTGTATAGGTAAGATTATCGCTAGAGATCGAAGTCTCGTGGCGAGCCGACTATATAGAATGGCCGTCACCCGGCCACAGTCACCCGGCCACAGTCACGTGTCGCTGTTACATTATCCCCCTCTTTATGTGCAGACCTCCTGGGCTGCCTAAACCGTACAAGAGAAACGGAAAGGACAGGGAAGAAAGCATTGTACATTCCTGCCGTGTACGTACTCGTACGAAATCATAAGTCCCGCTACCGATTGGTACAGCTCAATGGTGACCTTTCGGCGGATCCGGCGCACGGGGAAACTCGACATCCATTGACTGGTAGTAAAAACCTGTGCCGACGCCATTTGTACCGGGCTGAGATCCAAAGAAGAGAAGAAGAGAAGAGAGAAACAAGAAAACATCTAAAAGTGATCCCATCTCCATATCTCGACTTCCTAACTGAACCCATGCTCCAACGACCATCATTCCCGTAGCTCGTATCTCGGCGTAGGTCTTTGTTGAAATAGTCAGGGTGGTAGAGCTTCCGCTCGTGACTTGGCATCGATGGGATCTTGTGCTGCCGGCATCGGTCATAGCCGTCAATCATATACGTCAATCGCGTCTTATTCGTCGATATCTAACACGTAAGTTTCTCTAAAATGGTTATACTTACCAAGTTCAAGCGTGCCTGCGCTCTCTTGAGCATTCATGCAGTGCTTCCATGTGCGTTGTAGAATATCTCTTGCAGCCGGTATTCATCGGTAAGTGGCATTGACTTCCAGATGCTGCTTGACTAGGTAGTCGTCTTTGGAAGTCCGCTTCGGTGACCATCTTGTCGACTTCATGGTTGCGCTCTCGAAAGGACGCTTCAATAGAATCATGATCGACTTGGTAGACTTTACGGTCGACTTCTGGTGCGTCTCAGTAGATTGCATCCCAGTGGGCTTTTGGCTTGTCGGTAGGACGCATTTTGACACGGTCATCCCCCCTTTAGAAGTTCGTTGCTCCGTCGACGACTTAGACTGAATTCGGTTGTTGATTGCCGTCGTGGTTCGGTAGACTTATGAACTTCCAGTAGACTTTGGGTGATCATTGTTGAGCGACGCGTCTTTCAGCAGCCTTCGTCTCTGGATTTCGGAGGTCTTCGACTTCGCTTGTCTTTTGGCTGGTCTTGGCCGACTTCGCTTGCTTCATCTCATTTGTCCACTTGCTTTCGTCTCGTTTTTCCACCTGCTTTCGTCTCATTTCTACACTTGCTTTCGTCTGGTTGTTCCACTTGCTTTGGCCTTTCTTGTTGACCTGCTTCGTGTTTCCACTTGCTTCATGTTTGGACTTGCTTCGTGTTTCGACTTGCTTCGTGTTTCGACTTGCTTCGTGTTTCGACTTGCTTCGTGTTTCGACTTGCTTCGTGTTTCGACTAGCCTCGGGTTGCGACTTGCTTCGCCTTGACCTTTCGACGTCTCTTCGGGCTATTGCCGTGAATCCTCTAGGTGGGCTTGTCATCTTCCGGATTCTAGGTGGGTATATTGATTCTTCTCTAGGTACGCATATCCCCGCTCTCTGGGTGCCGCTGGACTTCTCTGTCGTTAAGTGCACTCTGGTCCTTCATTCCGGCATCTCCGGTAGGGTCAACCCTCTCTTTACACGTCGTTGCTCTGCTGACGACTTATCTCGGATTGGTATTGTAGCTTGGTAGTTGGTGTATTCGTCAACCCAAACGGCATGACTCGGTACTCGAACTGCCTGTACTGGGTGCGAACCGCGTATTTGTACTCGTCGCCTTCCTTGATCCGGATGAGGTGATAAGAATTCCTGAGGTCCTGTCAAGCATCTCCGGGATCAGTGGGACAGGATATCGGTACTTCACCGGGGCTTCATTGAGAGCTCGGTAGTCCACACACAGCCGCAGTCCGCCGTCCTTCGTCTTCGCAAATAAGATCGGTGCTGCCGCAGGTGGTGTCTATCTTCCCCAGCTCTTGGTCTCACTCGCTCTTTCTGAGATTTCGTAGATCCACGCAATTTGTGTGGTTCCTCATGGCCGGGTTACCCTGTCATTTCCTCTCACGCTCTTTCTACGCTCCTCGAGCCACAATCACTCTTCCTCTCGAATTCCACTTGCATGCCGTGACAGGTGCGGTGCGAGAGTTGGCATATCTTTGCTGCATACGTCCACATAGTCCTTGTATCTCACGAGGATACGACAATCTTGCTATTGTGCTGGAATGCAACCCCCATCATCTGTTACCATCTCCACATTAGCCATGTCTGTTCCTATTCTCGTTAGCCATGTCTGCATTGTAGCGTGCTTTGGCAGAGTGGAGATGGGCAGGGGTCCCAGGTTGGCTGGATCAGATGGTTCGTCGCAATAGACAACCCCCGTTGTCCAGTTTCTCCCTTCGTGTCTTTGCGAGCCGGTAGCAGTCATTCAAGCACCGTCACTGTGTCACTCTTCTGCCGCAACTACTGCCGCTGCTCCTGCTCGCACGTTCAGCATCCCGGGGTTTCTCTCACGTTCCGTGATGCCTTCCAGCGATGCTCCCAGCTACCCTTGACATTCTCCAAGTCATATGGCGAATGCCTCGACCACTTCCTCACTAGCTGAGAGATGATCGAATGCGGTAGCCCCGAGTCGTTGTATACCCGGAGAGGGCTCAGAATTTTGGTTACCTCACCCAGTTCCGGCAGAGGACTTGTCCGATCTGCTTCTGGAATCTTCACCCATTGCGGTCCATTTTGGCGCTCGCAGGGCTGTCAATTGACCGTTGCTGAAGTCGATTTCCGGGTTTCTTTCCATGGCAAGCCCAAGACTAGGTTATATACCTTCATTGGGATGACTAAAACCTCCGATTCATCAACCGGTTTAAGGTGTTCAAAATACTGAACCAAGCTACTTGCTGTTCGGCTCTCAACAGACATCATCACCGGGCCAGGGTGGAGGTGAATGCTGGTTCGTATGGTAGCTCGAGTTTCCTAAGCAGGCTCGGCGATAAAATGATGCTCATTGCACCGCAGTTGATTTGTGCTTTGACTCGCTGCATGTTGCCATGTATATTTACTACAAAGGTAGGTTTTGTGGTCTCCGCTGCCACAGCGAGTGCATTGCCGGTTTGCCTTTTGGCTTTCGTAAACTTCCTTTTAAAGCCACGGCACTGGTGAGAAGTTGGCACGGCTGCCTCCACTGGGCTTATTGGACATAACCGATTTTGATTTCACGGAATCGGGATTGTTGGAATTAATCCAATTGCCGTTGTTGTTTTCGCTGTCCTCCAGGTTTCTTCGAGGTTGCTAGAGTTGTAGGTGTACACGCCCATTGAAGTCGATGCACTTCACTCAATTCGAAGGGATGTAGTCGCAACTGTCCTGACTCGCAATTGTCTTTCGACTTCGCCTTTGGTTCTCGGTATTGCCGATTCATGGGTACGCTCGCCCCTTTGACTGTAGGTTCTCCGACTGATGATCGCGCTCAATTGAGTCGTAAGAATGCTATTCGATTTCTCTCTTTGATAGGGTCGAATACTGTACTCGTGATAATCATCGTCATTGCCTGCGACGTGCCTCGTCCATTGTAGCTTCTTTGGCTCATGATCGCACTCAATTGACTCGTAGGAATTGTGTTCCACTCAATATCTCGATCGCATTCAGTTTCTCTCATTGGCCGGATCGAATAGTCGGGGCCTGTAGTTGTGATAATTGTTGTCATCGGCGGTGCTCAATTAAATGATGAAACCATCGATATCCATGCTTGCAGTAATCATGCTTCGATATGTCGTTTTTTAAGACTGTAATCTTCATTGTTGAAATTATGATGTGGCGCGTTTCGGGGTACGGCGATCGTGTAGACTTCGACGATGGGTGCTCAATGCAGCTGTCGGTATTTGAACTCATCTCAATCGACCGTATGCAATTGATTCTTAAGACCTTTGGTGCAATTCGGAGTCGATTCTGGCGAACTCGTATGCGACAGGTCGAATAGGGGTACAACTCGTGAATCCCGTGAGCGAAATGTATCCATTTAGTGAAAAGCAATAATAGTGGAAGGGCACGTACGCCAGCGTTCGGCCTTATAGGCATACTTATGGTAATTATGGTATAAGGTTGCAAACGTGGACTCGAGTGATAGTAAATATAGGTGTATAGGTAAGATGATCGCTAGAGATCTAAGTCTCGTGGCGAGCCGACTATACAGAATGGCTGTTACCCGGCCACAGTCACGTGTCGCCGTTACATCGGCATGGGGCGTGGCTGCAGGCATCGTACATGGAGATCACTGATGCGCGGCCACTGAGGGAGAATATGGCGACTGCGGACAAGGCAAAGTTGAAGTTCAATGTCTTTCAGATCCGGGAAGAGCTTGTAGGGATAAGGCTGGAGGATATGGCGATGTTGACACATATGCTCTACGGATAAAACAGAAGGTGAAGGACTACAATCTCTGTTCCGAACCATCGTCGTATAATGTGACCAGGACTGTTTTGAAGATGACCGCCAAGGAGCACTTGTTTCGCCTCCTGCACAGCATACCGAGCAACGATGATTGGCAATTCTTCCTTGACTCGATGATGGACAAAAATGCTACAGCAACTCTCATGCCAGATGATATTGTGATCAAGTAAGTCGAGAAGGAGACCACAATCATGCGTGAGACAGGCCTAGGACAGGAAGTGCTACTGTTCGCGAAAAGAAACACCAAAGCAACTTGCAATGGCCAATGCAGGAACAGCAGAAATGGTGATGAGAGTGACGAGGATCTAGATCTCAAGGGCAAACCGATGTGTTTTTAATGCCATAAGAAACAGCATAATGTCTCGAACTGCCCTAGCACGAAATGCGGTGATCCTCCCGTCATGACGGAAAGCACCGATACCCCAGACATGGAGTATGCGATTACTGATGCCACGGTTACGGCAGAGACATTCGAAATTCATGGGGCGACAGTTACCTGCCGAAAACCGGCTTGATGGAAGGAGAGTTGGTACTTGGATTGTGCCTCCACCTCTCACATTTGTGGAGACCAAAGGAAGTTCCCTCAGTACATGGGATTCACCAAGAAGAATAAGCGGGAAATTCGCGATTTTGCGGGACGGGTAGCGGGCAAGGCCATCAGACATGGGGATGTATGACTGAGTTTTTGGCTGCCAGGATACCGCCAAAAGAATGAAGTAGTTGTGAGGGATGCCTTGCATGTGGACGGGGCACACGACTCGCCCTCCCAATCATGGCTTATGGATTGGGGACTACGGATTTTCATGGTCAATGGTTTTGGTATCACGATATATGACAAAGCAGCAGCAATGGGGACTCGTCACAGAGGTCAAGGAAGTCTTGTTGCATTTGTACCCCAGGTTGGAGGACAATTCCGGTTTGATGTGGATGCTACAGGAAAATGTGGTAGGTTGAGAGATGAATGTAGAGGGAGGAAGCGACACATATCACTGAGTACGATTTCAAATGAGCATACCTATACCGACACCATGGAGCCAGAGGAGCCGAAGACACAGCAAATATTGGAACGAATCCCATCGACACTGACGATCAACCAACCTCTCATACCAGCTGACAGTCAGTCGAATGATGGAAGATCCAGTGGTGGTTTTGCTGTTGGTCAAAAGACGGATTGCGCGGGTTCTAGCGATCAAAATGAATATCATGAGGATGAGAGTGAAGATGAGGATCAGAGTGATCCACCGGTAGTGATCAACAAATCCAAGAAGTCCTCTTTCACACGGGAATTGGCAGGCCTCAATGGAAATCTCAGGACTGCATCGGAAGCACCTGCGGGCTCCCATTGGAGGAAGTGCCGCACTGATCATCGCTGTCGTAGATGCGGTTGACTGGACATCGAGGCAGCAGAAGCCGACTGACTAGGCTAGGACGACATTGTGCTGCAAACCATATTGGACTTCAGAGATGGGATCTTGAGTTTTTTAGTTGTTTGCGAGGATAAATGTTTCGAAGGAGCATTGCACCTGTATTATCGGTTGGGAGGAGCTCCAGGTATGGCACAGTTAGTGTCTTTTGATTTTCATTGTAGTTTAGTTTTACGGTCGCGATACCTCCCTGGAAGAGTGCAGGGCAGACTTCGAGTGCCGTCATCACCTGGTGTTATGGTTGAGCAGTGGAGCCGCATTCACTCTACTGTGTGTGTACATGTCTAGTGTTAGCAACAGATCCGGGTAACCCGCCAGTGGTCCAAGTTTGGACCGTCAAAATGGGTTTGGGCAAGTCCTGACCAGTCCGATGACCCAACCCACTTTGTCCTGGCGGAGTTGTTGACTGGACCACAGATTGAACTGTGGGTTTTTGGCTGTGTTGGAACCGGACCGCGGTTCCAACTTTCCGGTTTCTACCGCTTTGCCTGGAATTAAGTTTCTGAGTTCTTATTATATCATGACATGATGAACACACAGAGTGTGCTGATATACAAGCTGTTTCACGTCCAACATTCAGATTGCGATCCGACTGATATTCGTTTAGTGGCTGTGACAGACAGGCAATTATTAAGCGATATTCGCGGGTTTTCGAGAGCGACTCCACGATTATTTGTCGTATGGCACATCTGAAAGCGGTTTGTGCATGAGCGGCCAAAACTGCACATTCTGCGTATTGAGCATGTCACGATATGATACGAACTCAAATACCGAATTGGATCCAACATTGTGAGGTTGAAATGGCTGGTGTTTGGTGGTGAAACCGGCCCAATTGCAACGGTCCGGGGTTTGCAGTGGTAAATGCCATTGCAACGATTCGATTCCGGTCCCAACCCTAACCCGTAACCATTCTAGCATGTTGGAAACGTTGCTCACACTATACATGTCAAATAGATGAATCGACAAGTCATTACACGCATCACCGATTCGCCAACTGCACCATATGTCAACGTAGGCTTCCCTCTGCCCCAGGATTGGTCCAACAATGTAGAATCTGTCACATGCCACATTAGAGACATCGGCATGCTTTGATTACCTTGCCTCTTGTCATCACCACCAGTCGGTGATATCCGGTATCCAAAATGCACTGCGAATCATCATTGGGTCAGAGTAGTAATGATGAACATTCAGAATAACCTGCCCCCAGTTGGTTGGTGACACTGGGGGTGAATCCAATTAGATCCTTGCTGCCGTCAATAAGAGTCCAGCGTGATTGCTTTGTCTGGGTGTCATGTCAGCCACATTGTTGGGTGTTACGTATTCTTCATCATCACTGGATAAATCATATGGATCAAAATAAGATTCAGTGGATGCTGAAGCAATTGCGCACGGAAGAGATTGTTGCTCGGTAGACTTTGGGGTTCAATGGCGGGCAACATTTGTGATCGGTGCAGTACTCATCATTCACGTAGTGCAAAAACTCCTCATGGGATTGGGTAGTATATGATGTCTCATCCTCATGATTAATATGCATTCCCTTTTCCCTCTTCCTATACGATCGCAACTTCCAGAAAGGATCGAGGATATGCGCTGAAATGAAGAGCATACACATCGTTGGAGTTGCTTCAGTAGATGGTGTGGACAGCTTCTTTTGCGCAAACATCACGGCAAAGAACAAGTCTTCCTTTCATTTATTCTTCTTCTTAGCTACACCTGGCATGACGCCATCCATATCATCAAACATGTCATTGTAGACAGTGATAAAGTGATGCAAAGTAACTGGATGCCACTTCACTACCCGCAGAGTGCAGTATCGGAATGGCCTCAAAACTTCCATGATGTACTTGACAACGGTCCATTCATCCTGCCTTATGAAGAGTGGCGGGTAATGAATGTATTTTGGATGCCCGTGCCACTCGTGGGTGAATTCTCGTAATCGATACGCTTGCTAAAGCAACTCCAATGTCAAATTCCAGCGTATCTACACATCCATAATAGGTAGTACCATGATATTGATCGTGGCTGATTGACTGTGAATGAACTCGTTTTGACGACCAGGTGTCACCGTAAGCAATACAGCATGCATTCTCTGCTATATGAAGGTTTGTTTCAGTACTTTCAAAATGTCTTGCAATATGTACTTTTTCAATTATCTTTGCTAAACCTGGTCTCATGGCTGACACCTTGTTGATTCTAGCATTGTCCTCTTTTCGAAGTCTTTGACCTTTCCCAACATCTACGCTTTCATTGTCTCCAAATTGCTGATCACACTCATGAGCTTCCCAGGACTCAGTGTGGCCTTGTACACCGAGACTGCTCATCAATGCACCTTAAGCCAGCTGTATCATGTGCACCATGCAAGGTATGTGGTTCCTCAATTGAGGCCACTGGAATCTAGAGGTGTCAGGGGATGGTTGCAGTTCCCGAGTCATTGAATCATGTGAGGAATCGTTATCAGTTTTAATTCCAAGTAAACAGCCATTGGTAAGCTCAACACCATCAAGAATATCCCTCAAATGTACTGTTAGGCTTGCTCCAGTATATTGACCCTTGACATATCATCCTTCATTAGCTTTCGAAAAATGAAATGAATGGGCTATCAACCTCATTGATAGCAACTTGTACATCTCGCAATACCCAATTTTGACCCACATAGTCAGCAATGACCGACCTTATGGCAAGTTTGGTTGTTGCTGTCTACCCGTGCAAAGCTAAACCAAATTTATTTTTGACAGTAATTAGTTCACAAGTGCATCCACTGTCAGTGAGTATTCCCTGCGGCAAATGTAGCTAAGGGTGGTGGTGGATGGAAGCACCAGCTCGCTGTGTAATGCGTCATATGACCGCCGTAGGTCAAGGTATGATATAGCAATCCCGTGGAATAAGAGCCGAACCAAATCAGAACCTGAGGTAGCTATTCCAGGTGTCTTTGTGAAATTTGGAAGTTTCAATGTCCTTCGCAGCATGTATGCAATGGTTGTTAGTCAATTTGGTTAATATGGATCAAAGCTGAATGTCGAATATGAATTTCTCTTGGGCACTTAATATTGTAATTCCTTGATCTCAGTGTCTCTTGAGGATAGCCAAAGAAATATCATCGACCATCGAACAAGTCCATTCCGAACCGTCCAACTTGGTTTTTTGTTTTACATTGCGGTGTGAGCTTTTACCAGCAAGTGTTTCCCCATTGTGTTGGTCTCATATTCTAATCCAAGGCGATGTACTTAATGACAAACGATACATATGATGCCAGAGCTGCCGGGCTCATCAATCCTGCAGTGAGAATGAAACCTCCAGGAAGGAGTATGTTTAGAATTAGTCCAAGCAAAAGACGTTTCAAGTCTACAGTAATCGATGCGCACCTAGCATCAGGTATGATTTGTAAAGTAAGGTCGCTCAAACCATGAACAAAGACACATTCATTTTTGGAAGAGATCATAACCTCTAGCAAGGAGGTATTGAACATTTTTGAATTCAACACCGTCATCAGCATTTGAAAGCTGGGTAATTCGCCTTGGGAGACTGTCAGAAGTTGCATTATAGTGAAGTAAGAAGCTGGTTTTGAAATATTGGCTCTATAGCTGCAAGCTACAAGAAGTCAGATCTGTGAGACATTGCATGCATATTGTGAAGTGGTATACCAAGACATATTGAAAAGACTGACTGTTCAGAACTCAATTTAGGTACAATGAAGTTCGGTTCATTGCTGTGTATCTGACTGAGCAACTTCAAAAACTGCTGACACTCCGTAGGGGTTCATTTTTAGGACATGGATGTGTTATCATCTCCAGCATTTTTGCCCATACAGGTGGCCAATATGATGATTATGGGTTAACACAGTTCCATAGAACTTAAAGTATCCAAGATGCAAGACTAAAAATTGTTGACGCTCCATTGCCATTCATTTTTAGGAGGTTGTAGCGATATCGTCACTAGTATTGTACCCATATAGATGGCTGATACGTTGATGATGGGTTAATGCTGTTGCCTAGCACTCTGATTATCCATGATGCAAGACCGAAAATGATTGACCCTCTGTTGACACTGATTGTTAAGTGGTTGTGGAGATATTGACCGTAGCATTGTTGCCCTGGAAGGCGGCCGATAGTATGCTTATAGGATGACATGGTTGTATCACTGTTTGATTGTCCACGATGCAGGGCAAAAAACTTTTGAAGCTGCGTTGACGCTCATTCTTAGGAGGCAGTTGCAATTTCATCACTAGTATTGTTGCCAATAAAGGTGGCCAATATGTTGATCATAGGTGGATGCGGTTGCACAGCACTTCTGATATGCATGATGGAAGACCAAAAATCATTGAAGTTCCATTGACACTCATTTTTAGGAGGTGGTAGCAATATCGTCCATAGCATTTTTGCCAAGACAGGTGGCTGATACTCTGTTTATGGGTTGACACTGTTGAATTGCCCTATGATTATCCAAGATGCAGGACCAAAAATGGTTGACACTCCAGTGACACCCATTTCAGGTGGTGCCAGCGATATCGTGAATATTATTTTTGCCCATAAAGGTGGCCAATACTTCGATTGTTGCTAAATGTCGTTGCACAGCACTACGATTATCCAGGATGCACGACCAAAAATCATTGATGCTGTGTTGACGCCCATTTGTAGGAGATAGTAGCGATGTTGTCACTAGTATTTTTGGCTGTAAAAGACTCCAAAAGTTTGATGTGTGTCACAGTGACTAAGTTATTTTTTGATTATCAGACTCACATGACCAATAATCATTGACTCATCGTTTACGCTCATTTCAAGGATGGGGCAATCAACATGTCACTTGTATTTTTACCAATAATAACAGCCACTAAAACCACTTTGGAAGGATGTGACTATGCAGCCCTTTGTTTGCAGAATATGTAAGACCAAAAATCATTGACGCTCCGTTGACATGCACCTTAATGACATACTCACAGTCATTGAATGCTCAACAATTGTATGTAAAAATGCATACAGTCATTATTGGCTGCCAATAAATCATTTCTATGTATAAACATTTTCATCTCACAGCTTCCAACCCTCTCAATGTCTGACCTACGACAAAACTTGTGATCTGTGGGATAAATGCCGTCGGCCTATCACATTACTGTGCTTTCAACCGGCAATTAAACGCATGTAGTTCGGTGCACAAGTTTTTCATATCTTTAGCCCGATTTCCTGACCGTTGTTCATCCAGCTCTTTCTCCGCAATTTCCAGGACCTACCATAAGCAATTTTCAAAATCTCAACCATGTGCACCAGGTCTGTGCAGAGAGTTATGCAGGTGGATGCATGAATGAATGCAGCATGACGGTCATCATTAATCCTGATTTGTGTTGTGCTTTGACCACTCCATTTATGACTCATATGACACCACTGACTTAAATAATGTCGGTGAATTTTGTCTGAAATGTAGTTTTAGTGTTCTGGCTTAATTGTAACCAGTAGGATGATATCAAGTTCATTAGTTGTTAGTCAAAGCGATTTCGAGTGGAGAACATTGCCATGGCCCATCCTACCCTTGCACATGCACAGACAAATTATCATGTCTCACAATTTGGTGACTGAAATGAAAGAAAAGCTGACAGGTAACGAAATAGATGCACCTATGACTTTTCGAAGAGATACATTTTCAAACATGTCAATTTGCCTATTCACTCTTCTGGCAAAACAGGAGCCCTCACGATTTGTTTGTCCAGATCCGATTTCAATATGGTAATTGACCTGGGAAGCTATATGCAGGAGTATAAGCTTACAGGTTCAACCGGATTTGATTTCTTATTCATTGACGAATCGGCCGCTGCGCCGGGCGGGAGATAAATAATATATTTGTGTGTCTGGGGTTTGCACAAACCTAGCCTCATATGACTACTCTGTAGGAAGGAAGTTACTTGCGGTATTTGCGATTTTCCAGAGATGCTAGCAGGAGTCTCCATAGGCTCACCAAATGTCGTGGGTGCAGATGAGGCTGTATCCTCTTCCGTTTGCGGTGGAACAATATCCGGAACCTTCAATTCGGTCGTCCCTTACTTCGTATCTCTCTAACGGAAGTAGTTGGCCACATCTCCCAACCCTGGTTGTGTCAATTCCTCACGCTTCAACTACTAATGCCAAACATGATCCATGCGATACTCCGCTGTTTTGGAGATTGTGCCCATCACCCAGCCAGGTTCTTCATCTTCACTCAGCTTGCCCAGCTCAGGATATTCTTTATCATCATCCTCGTGTTCCCCAGCCTCCCTAGAGTTGGGACATGGAGGATCACACCAAACATCTCCGATCGTATTCCATGTCTCCTCAAATGTTGTTTCAGGCTTTGTGGTTGTCAATCCCGCCTTTTGAGCATATCTCATATCTTCCAGCTCGTGCTTGATTGCTGTGTCTGCGTCTTCAACTCGCTCTGTTGCAACAGGGGTCTCTGTATCCACCAAATGCTCAATCCATTTTTCCATCTCATTGTTGCATTAGAGGTGTGTTTCTCGTCATGTCCTTACCGCAAGCTTCTCTTTGCATCAAAAACTGCGCAGTGATCTAAGGGCTCTGTCCCTTTCTGCCTTTAAGCCGCTCTTGCCGTCATTTGCTTAATGACATCGTCGTGTTGAGCGCTTTGTTAATTTGCCATATTTGCCTGCCACTAGTGGCGAAAGGTTCCTTTTCAGAGCATTGACCTTTTGGGTTGACTTTTTGGATGGGCGAGACATTGGATGTTGCAAGATATGGACCACATGGAGGCAATCTGCAACATTTATGTTGAGGTTGGTACCCTCAATCGACTTCAACAAAGCAAGATCTGCATTTTGATCATGACTACATTGGGAATGGCAATTCTATTTGTACATCATTACACGATGTTTAAAGTCTGTTTCATGTAAGATCCCAGGGATCTCCAGAGACAAACCTCAGCAGACGTCCTTCCCGTTGAAGATTGTGCTGTGTATATGGCCCAAATGCGTGATTCCAGCGGTAGCTCACATAGATTATTCACGGTAAACGAACACACCACATCGGACCAACTTGGTGGAAATCGGAGGATGGTTGGAAACCAATGCATCTTGCAGCTATACACAGCAGGATTACTTATGTGTAGAACGTCCACAATGGCTGTTACACATTCCATTTTGACTTAAAGCTAACTATATATTCCTCAGGACATCCCACTTCTTTTCGTTATCATCATCTCGTCACATCCACACCAAGAAATCTTCGCTCCACATACACCTCAGCAAGGTGGGAGTGAATCGGAATCGAGCAGAATGATGTGCGCTTCGTCCAATAAACTACCCGCTGAGACCCAACTACCACACAGTCACCATGAAGTTCACTGCAACGCTGCAAATGCAGCCACCAAAAATGTGACCATGGATGCACAGGCAAAAATTGGGCGTAAAACCGGAAGCAGCATAAATAGGAAGCAGCACACAGTCGGATGTGAGTGTTGTCGTATTGATGTAGCCGGCCGTCCAGTGACGATATAACACAGAGCTGGTGTAGATAGAGAGCTGCATGATCAATTGAGAGCTGCCCATAATCGGAAACCTCCATGGTCGACGAACTCATATGTCTTCACAGTCGGCGAAATCGAACATCATGATGTTGTCAGCTCTGGTATTCTCTTGCACGAATTTATTATTAAGCATCCCCGAAAGTTGAGGCAACAGGCTCTAACCACCATCGTGGATGCTACAGAGGCGTATATGGCTGAGGTAACAGCCGAATCTGATATGTAGATGCAGATACACATTTCTTGTAGGTTTTCAAAATGTCTGCAACTACGGAAAGGCAAGGAGGTCGGGTACAGCTAGAACACTCTGACGTGCGCCTTGCCTTGAATATGGCAAAAATGGCTGCAGAAAAGTTTTTGTGCACCACAATAAAAGAAATGCAATATCTCATGAAGAAACCCCATGCCGAAGTCCGAGAAGAGAAGAAGAGGCGAGTTGATTCTTCTGGGCATAACCATGTGAAGGCTGCGATGGAAAGACACCTGGCTTTGCTTCGGGAAAAGCAAATGGACGGCTTCCTCCCTGGCCAATATGGCACAGCACACAATCGCCAGGCACGCTGGAAGTGCAAAGGAACCAGTGAACCTCCACCAGAGCGACTTCGCCAGCAGAGACCGGAACCGACGCCACATCCGCCCGGAATGACACCTGTGGCACCCGGTGGAAATGACGGAGCCCACTCATTCGAAACTGAAGGTGTGCCACCGGGATATGTCAATATACATACACCTCTTCCCAGCGCTCACTTTTCCCAGGTTGATGCATATGCGAAGGATCACAAGCACAAGAAAGATTTCAATCCAGATTTGCTCACTGATGAAGGAATATCCACTGGTTTGTACACTACCTGCCGCATGGTAATGCAGCTGACTCCCATTCTGCAGATGACAGTAGATTAGTAAGTGATCCTGACCACGAAGATGAGCATTGATGGAATGGAATGGGATTTATGAGCAAATTATTATCTTCAATTAGCGGACACTTGAATGTATATTTTAAAGGATATATTTGTATGTATTATTAAAGAACATTGTAGTGATGGAGGAGAAAGTACATGAAGATGGTGCAAAGGCTGCCAAAACACCATCAACAATATACTATGCCAAATTGAATGATACAATATTGTGGATATGTGCATGGCAAAATGAGCGTCAAATGAGCATCAACAATTTTTGGTCTTGCATCATTGGTGGTGATTGGTTGCAGCCATTCATAAACGTGATGTTAGCTGGCTTTATAGGTAAAAGAGAAAGCCACACGCTCCCTGCCTGATTCTGAGAATGAGCATCACCGGAGTGCCAATGAATTTTGGTTGTGATAGTCACGTAGTTTAAAAGTGGTTTGATCGATATGATACATAATCAGAGTATTGGCCGACCTTATATGGACAAGAGATAGTAACATGCTCCATGCCCCATCATGAAGATGGGCGTCAACAGAGCATCAATGATTTTTGGCTTTTCATCATCGGTAATCAAAGCACGATTTGTGGGTCATTGTCTATATACAATGTCTTGACCATTTTTCTAGGCTAAAACGCTCTATTACTCTCAGTTGCAGCATTGCAAATGAAGTGAGTTATTACTGTCTGGGAGGCTGTCATGGGAATGTCGCTTGCTTATTTGCCTAGAGACGCTGCCAATTCCTCCTTAATAGAGGTCTGCAATTCTGCACCACTTAGATTACCCAAGATGTGAGACCTTAAATCATTGACACTCAGTTGACGCTCATTTTCAAGATGGGGCAGGGAGCGTGTCGCTTCCTCATTTGCCCAGAGAGAAGGCCAATCAATCAGTTATGACTATCGGCAACCGATCGCCATCCTGATCACCCAAGATGCACAACAACAATTTGGTGATGCTCCGTTGACGCTCATTCCCAGGATGGGGCAGGGAGTGTGTCTCCATTTCTTGAATATAAAGGCGACCAGTACATCCAAAGTGAACAGTAATGTACCATCATTGATATTTTACAATTAATAGTAGGATATCTGGAAGTGACCATACATAGAACAACCCGAAATGCAGAACCAGAGATTGGACCTGGCCGGTCTAGGGAAACTTGGCAAAACCCGGGTGTCGATGGGAACTGGTCCGGGTTTGAAGTACGAAGAAGCAGCTGCTAAGCATTTTGGACGGGTCTGGAACCAAACCGACCCATGTTTCAGGTGCAAACCCGGACTGCTAGCAGGTTACCCAAACCTTGGTGCAAACACTACTCATCACTGCTTGTAGCTTACCTGCTCTCAAACATATGGATTCCAACAGGCATATAATCAAGGTAGGAAGACTTCATTCAACTCTTCAGTCTTAGTTCTCTTATACTATTTACCACGTAATAGAAGCATACCCGACTAGTATATCATATTTGCATTGTGATCCAAATGCCACTATCTGCATTCATCAGTCACCATAATAATATACTCTTCCATGAAATTTTATATTGTCATGATGATATCATAGTAGAGAGGTTTGATTAATATCCTGGGTATATATTTCCCAGCTGTTTACAAAATATTAGTGAGAACCATGAATAGATTAACCGGTCAATCTGCAACAACTGCCTATTTGATATGTATGCTGACAAAATGTTGCAAGCTTGCACGATATGTATTCATGTGAAGTTTGCAGAGAATGCCCCATGGAATAATCAATATCAATCAATATACCATAAATCTCAAATATTGAAAACTTTCCCAACTCTGGATTTTTCAGGATCATAATTAATTAGAATTACTGTGAATTGTATTCTAATCCCAACAATAATCAGAATCATATGCAACAGAAAATGTCACCTTAAAACAAATAATATCATTTTACTTGTATAATCCCTTGTCTAAAAATTAATATCATCAACATTTAATCAATATATCATACACACATTATTTGATACAAATGGGCTAGACCAAATAGTTTCTGATATAATTTCCACATTATCAAACCATATGTTAGACAGGTCTGGAAACACATAACCCAATAATGTGATGACTGTTAGAATTCAAATTTGGAGTCTATTATTGGTATATACAGATTCAAATATCTAAGTAAATTGAAATATATACTTGCTGGTAAACACATTGGCAGAATGGATATTTCTGTACCAACAACTGTAAAGTAACTTGCCTCTACTCATGCGATGGCGAGGTCTCAGACTAGAGGTTAGGGTTACAATGACGGCATGTAGTGCAGCTGGGTAAGCCACAACCTCAAATGCACGCCTGATGAGAATCATGATCCTTACTATGAATCTTATCATCGGCACATACATGAATGATCACGCTAACCCGGTTTCCGATCATATCCGTATAATAACACTCTATTGTCTTGTGTTGCCGTACACTAGCTAGTATGCCCATGGACTATTGTTGGTCTTCAGAAACTGGGTACTTCGCGCCCACAGGATGTCAATTGAACTCCATTTCTCCAAACTAGTGGTAGCAACAGGTCAGGGTAACCTGCCAGCGGTCCAGATTTGAACCGGAACAATGGTTTCATTTCGTCCCAGACCTGTCCAAACACCCAATCTACTGCATGTTGGGGGACCAAAGCCATACCTGTACCCGTCAACCTGCAGGTTGTGCTGAGTTTGGCTAGACTCATCGGTCCGAATCTCCGGTTCGGCTTTTCAGGTTGTTCCATTTATGGTCGCATTCAGATATCCTACTGTTAATCGCAAAGTATTAACTTTGGCACATTATTGTCTTATGTGGATGCATTAGCTGCCTTTATAATCAGAAAATGGAGAGACACGCTCCATGGCCCATCATAGAAATGAGTGTTACCGGAGTGTCAGTGATGTTCAGTCTTGCATCTCACGTAATCTGAGTCGCGATCAGTTGGGGACATTCATACAGGAGGTATTGGCCGCCTTTATGGGCAAATGAGGAAGCTACACACTCCCTGCTCCATCTTCAAAACGAGGGTCAACTGAGCGTCAATGATTGTTGGTCTCACATCTTGGGTAATCCAAATGGTGCTTGATCGCTGCCATCAATAAACCAGGAGTTGGCAGCTGTTATAGGCAGATAAGCAAGAGATATTACCAAGGAAGCCTTTATAGGCACATAAGCAAAAGATATTCCCATGGCAGCCTCCAGGACAATAACAACTTATCTCATTCTCAATGCTGCAACTAAGAGTTCGAGAGCAGTTTAGCCTATATTTACAGTGAACGCTTCGTATATAGACAAATACGGCCACATCATGCTGTCATTTCCCATAATGAAAGGGCAAAAATTGTTGAGGTTTCATTGTCACTCATTTTCAAGATGGGGCAGGGAGTGTGTCGCTTTGTCTTTTGCCTATAAAGGTGGCCAATACTTGTATTGTGTATAGCAACAACCAAATCACTTTGAGATTACCTGACTTACAAGACCAAAAATCGATCATGCTCTGTTGATGCTCATTTCCAGAATGGGGCAGGGACAGTGTCACTTGCCATTTTGCCTATAGAGGTGGTCAATACCTCACGTATGAATGGCTGCAACCAATCGCCACTATGATTACCCAAGATACATGACAAACATTCTTTGACTCTGTGTTGATTCTGATTTTGCCACTGCTGTATCTGCAATATGCCATCATTTCATTCGGCTGAGTATGTCATTAATGGTGTATTGGCAGCCCATCTATCATCTTTATGTACTTTCTCCTTCGTCACTTCATTGTTCTTTAAAAATACATATAAATATGTCCTTTAAAATATACATTAAAGTGTCCGCTAATTATAGGTAATAATACACTCAATAATCCTGTTCCTTTCCATCAATGCTGGTCTTCACTTGCAGGTTCGCTCAATAGGCTGCTGTCATCTGCAAAATGGACGTCACCTGCATTACCACGCCGCATATACTGTACTAACCAGTGGATGATCCTTCATCATTCAGCAAATCTGGAATAAATTCTTTAACTTGCTTGCAATCCTTGATATATGCATCAAGATTGAAAAATTGACCGCTGGGAAGAGTAGTATGTATATATACATATCGGGGTGGCACACCGTCAAGTTGCAAAGCGTGGGCTCTTTCGTTGTCGCCAGGTGGCGCTTGTGGACTTCACGGCACAAGCGGCATTGGTTCTAGTGTCGGCTGTCTATATTGGTCTGGTGGATGTGCCACTGTGCCTTTTCGCCTCCAGTGTGTCTGGGGATTCTGTGGTCTGCCATTTCGGCAAGGAAGGCAGCTGTCCGTGTGATGTTAATGAACAATATCCAGGTGTCTTCCTGTCGCAGCTTTCACATTTCTATGCACCAGAGACTCCACTCACTGCTTGTTCTCTTCTCGGACTTCGGCACAAGGTCTCTCTCTCTGGTATTGCGTTTTTTCTCTTGCACCATGCGAAAACACTCCTTTGGCCATTTTGGCCATATTCAATCCAAGGCGCATGTCAGACTGTCCTAGCTGTACCCTACCTTTTTGCCTTGGCATAGTAGCAGACATGTTGAAAACCTAAAAGAAATTAGTTGCTGCTTTTGAGAATGGAATTTGGCAATTACCTCGACCATATATGCTTCAGTGGCATCCTCTAGGGTGTGTGAAGCCTGTTGCATCCACTCTCGGGGACACCTATCTTGAAACTCGTGCGTGAGAATCCCAGAGCTGACAACATCATGATGCTCGACTACGCAGAGTGTGCAGAAAAATATCCTGGCCAACCATGGATATTTCCCATTATGGGAAGCTATAAATTGGTCACGTAGCTCTCTACATACACCAGCTGTATGTGATATGGTTAATTGATGGCTCTCTACCACGATGTGGATGTACTCATATCCTATCACGTGTTGCTTCTGATTATTGGTGTTTCCAGTTTTATGGACCATTTGGTAGTGTGAGTCATGAGTCATATTTTCAGAGACTGCATTGGCAGCATCGCAGTGGACTAACTGGTGTCTGGGTTGTTGCTGTGTCTCGCTGGGTGGCTTATTGCATCAAGCGCCTGTTGGTCGGCTCCATTCAGATTCCCTTGTACCTTACTGAGGTGTGCATGGTGCCATGATCTGCTGGTGTGGATAAGGAGAGAAAGATGATAAAGAAAAGAAGCGGGAAGTCCTGCGGAATATATTGTTAGCTTCAACTCAATATGGAATCAGTAACACCCAACTTGCACAATCTACTCAAGATGAATCATACTGCGTATAGCTGCAGGTTGCGCTGGTTTCCAACTGTGCTGCAATTTGCAGCAAGTCGGTCTGATGTTGTTTGTTTGATTACAGGGATAAATAGCGGTGAACTATTCCCAAAATCGCAGTGTTGTAAGATACAAAAAGCACATTCTTCGACGGAAAGGACGTCTGGTGTTGTTCATTTCAAGAAACGCCTGTGTTCTTACATGAAAGTATTGCTAAACGATGTGTAATGTTGTTAGGTTAGCATTGCTATTCCTAATGTAGTGACGGTCAAAATGGAGATTTTGCTTGGTTTAATTTGATCACGCGTACCAACTTTGACATAAAAGACGCAGCTTGCCTACATGGGGTCCATATCATGCATTGTCCATCATCTCGCCCATCAACAAAGTCAGCTCAAAATAAAATAGTCCATGCTCCAGAAAAGAACCTTTCGCCACTTCCGGTGGGCAAATTCAGCAAATCGACAAAGCGCTGCACACAACGACATTTTGAAGTGAATGATGGCCAGAGCAGCTTGGAATCATACAGGGTCCCAGGTTGAGGAACATTGCGCAGCTTGTAATCCAAAAGGAAGGTTGCAGGGTAATAAAGACAAGAAAGGAACAATTCTAGGAACGCAGAGAATGTGAAATGAATCGAGGATAATCTGGATAGGGAACCCACTGTGGCAAAAAAGCGAGTTGAAGACATACAGAGAGCGATCACGCAGGAGCAGAAAAAGATGTTTCAAATGCTGAAAAGGCAGGATTGACATCCAGAAAGTCTAAAAAAGACAAAACATTTCAGGAGATGTTGAATGCTCTTGGAGATAGTCTGGGCGATCTTGCAAGTTCCAATGATGATGAGGATGGGTCAGACGAGGAATATGACACACAAGCTACAGAGCTGGGCAAGCTGGGCGAAAATAAAGAACCTGGCTGGGTAATGGGCACGATGTACAAACCAGTGCAACATCGCATAGAGAGTACTAGTCAAACATAGATGAACCTGAACCAATTGACATAACCGCGATGGGGAAGTACAGCGTACTTCTTCAGGCAGAGTGATAAGACGTACGGGTCGGCCAATTTGAAGGCTCCAGCAGTCATTCGGCTGCAATCGGAAGATGATTCAGCTGCATCTGCACCGACATCATTTGGAGAGCTAATGGAGACCCATAATATCATTGCCGGAAGATCGCAAATGACCCAAGGGACTTTGCACCAGGGATGTAGTTATCTGAGGTTAGGTTCACGTAAACCTCAGTCACCCAAATGTACTCCGTCTCTCCCACCCGACACAGCACTTGATTTGTCACCAATCAACATAGGAAAGACCATTCAACCAATAAGCGTTTACCCCTGTATAAAGCCTCCTTGGCTAATTACCATATAAAAATCGGATTCAGAAGAAGAAATGGTGACAGCTCCTGGATCACCAGAGTAGTATATAGGCAAATGGCAATTTTTCAGGAGGTGTTTCTTGGAAAAGCAATTTGTGTACCTATTTTGCTACATGTCAGCTTTTGCTTGATTTCAGTGACCACATTGTGAGACATGATATTTTGACTGTGGGTGTGCAAGGGTCATATGGGCGATGCGAAAGTTCTAGACTCCGAATTCCATTGATAGACAACCAAAGAACATGATATTGTCTAGCCTGTTTCTGTTAAGTCAGAAAGCAAAAACTAAATAAGAGACAATATTGACTAACAAAATGCAAGTCAGTGATGTTGTACGAGTCATAATCGGAGCGGTCAATGCGCAAGGCGAATCGGTAATAATGATGACTTTCATTCTGAATTGGCCTATGCATCCAACAGCATAGGTCACCACTCAGACCTGATGCCCATGGTGGAGCTTTTCACAATTGCTTATGGTAGGTGATGTAAATTGAGGTGAATGAGCTGGATGAGGCAAGGTGAGGAAGCCTGGCTCTATATATCAAAATCTAGTGTTTGGATCTACATGGAGCAAGTTGCCAGCCAAATGCGCTCAAACATCATACGCCTACATCATCCAGTGTTCAGATAACAGGTATCGCAGATGATCAGAAATTGGGAGGCCCCAAAGCTTTTGTATGCAAATGATTATACATAGAAATGATATATTGGCTGTCAATAATGACTGTATACATTTTCACATACAATTGGTGAGCATCCAATGAGAGTTAGCATGTCATTGAGGTGAGCATCAACGGAGTGTCAACCATTTTTAGTCATACATTTTTTGCAATCAAAGGGCTGCATAGTCACATCCTTCCAAATTGATTGGACTGGCCGTTATTATAGGTAAAACAGAAAGCAACAGACTCGTTGCCCCATCCTAGAAGTGAGCATCAACAGTGCATTGATGATCTTTTGACCTTTGAGTCTGTTGATAAAAAAAAGACTTGATTACTGTGATACATAATCCCAGTATTTGCCGCCTTTTTGGGCAAAAATGCTAGAGATGACATCACTAGTAGGAGCTAAAAACAATCATCAACGGAGCCTGAACCATCTTTGGTCTTGCATCTTGGATAATCAAAGTGCTGTGCAATGACGTTGACCTATAATGAAAGTATTGGCTGCCTTTATGTGCAAAAATGCAAGTGATGATATCACTGATATCTCCTGAACAAGAGCGTCAAGTGAGCGTCAACCATTTTTGGTTTTGTATCTCGGACAATCAAAGAGCTATGCAATCACATCAACCTATAATCCTAGTATCGGCCACTTTTATGGCCAAAACTGCTACTAGCAATGTTGCTACCACCTACTACAAATGAACATCAATGGAGAGTCAACGTTTTTTACTTTTGCATTTTGGATAATGAAGGGGCTGTGCAATGGCATTAACGAATGATCGAAGTATTGGCCGCCTTTATGGGTAATTATACTAGTGACAATATCTCTACTACCTCCTGAAACTGAGTGTCAACAGAGCATCAATGATTTTTGGACTTGTATCTTGGGCAATCTAAGTGTCCCTTTGGGGCAATATTCCATATACGGAGTAATAGGGGAGTTTTCAGGCAGAACATTGCAAGACATTAATGTTACCATATGACAAAAATGAGCATCAACCGAGTGTCAACAATGTTTGGTCTTGCATCTTGTATAGTATGAGTCTCGCTAAGTGGCGCGAATTCATATTCGAAGCAAAGGTGGCATTTTGAGGCAACACAGTGCATGACATCTAAGTTACCATATCATGAAAATGAGCGTCAACGGAGGATCAACAATTGTTCGTCTTGCACATTTGGTTATCAATGTGTCACATGGATTGTTGAGCATGTAACAGAGCTGTTGACTGCCCTTATAGGCAAAAATACATAATATAACAGGAAACACCCCGACTCCAAAATAATTGATATTGCAAACTGTAATACATGCGCAAAGCAACTTTTGGATGTTGCATAAGTGGTCTTGATAGGATACCATTATCACACTGCAAAAACAAGCGCATTATATGAATCTACAGATGGACCTGCTGGGTGACCCGTGGACAACCCACTCAATTCAGATGGGTTGGGAGATTTCCGTCGAACCATAACCAAATTCGCAGGTTGGGTGTATTGTGGACCTGGACCACCAATTTCGCAACAGTTTGCTTTCAACCTGCACCCGGACCTCAAGTGACTGTCCTGACCCATTGCTAACACTGCTTCAAATGCGTCACAACATTCACACAATCAACAAAATCTAAGGAATTAACCACTCAATGCCACCACAATGGAAGAATTGACCTCCCCTACAGAGTGCCAATGAGTGTAGGACCGCCAAGAGGATTCGCGTGGTGAATGGTCATGACTTTGCAAGGCCCACAAGTTGCATCACCCCTGCATCAGTGACTGGGAGTGTTCTTGCTGGGGCGGAAACTTGGGAAGACTCCGATCGCAGAAGCAGAATCATCAACAATGAAGAGGACCCTCATGCCGACGATGGGAGAGATTGTGATGACAATACCCCAGAACCAAATGAGTCCATGCATGACAATGATGAACTGACAGCACCATCCAAGATCAATCTGGATCACATGGTGGAGCAACAGCACAAGATAGTGGACTTCCTTTTCCAGCATAACACCAAACTCCTAGAACAATGCGGATTGTCACCATCAAATGCAAAGGACAAGCTCAAGATGGAACAGCTGCACCGCCATTGCACAGGTGCTCGTGAATTGGAAATCAATCTCTACTCACTTTGATCGAACTCCCGGACTCATTAACACCTTTTTCACCATGACGCTGATCAGGTTGATTATGCCATAGAGCACCTTCAAAGGTGGGCTAACTATATCGATTGCGACATGCACAAGACAACTATGATTGACTCAATTAGCTGGGGCCACAACCTACAAAAGAGCAACACACCATGCCTTTGCAATTTCGACGTTTTCGTTGGACAAATACAGAACATGTACAGCAATCACCATAAGAGACTCAACATGGTTAGGAAATGATATGACGACTTTCCGCAGGGCTACTACAATGCCAACGAGAACCTATGAACGTACACCAATCGGCTACGGCGCAACTGGAGAGATGCAGATTGAGATCAAGAGCAGTACGAACCGATATTGTACGAGATGGTCTGGGCAGGATTCGAGGCAGACTTACTACCCACACTGATCCCATGATCCAAAGGGAGTGGGAAGTTCGACTCCATTGAGGAATGTTTACATCAAGCAGCTGATGTTGAAACTGAACCGTCAAAGTACAACATGTGGCAACAGAAGCCACCAGGCGAGTCATCTCATGTGGGCGGCAGATTGCATAACTTCCACTTACCAATCTCAAAATACAACGCTGTACCCAGGAATGCATCCAAGCCGTACAAGTCTGATGACTCATCCAGTGGCGGTGGGACAGATCTACCTCAGTCGCGATGGGTAACCAGGGAGGTTTATGCATTGGGGAAAGCCAACAGGAAATGCCTACAATGCTGTAACCATTATAAATCCTTCCAATGCCCAGAATGCTCCAACTCACACTGCCAAGATTGACTCACCCCTGGAGATGGCACAGGCAAAGACAGAGATGACACAGGCGGCAATCAACAAAGCAAGCACCAATGGTCTATCGACACTCAGCAAGTGAAAATGTGGTATACTTCGCATGGTGTGCAGCGCAGCAGAGGATGTTGGATGCGACTGAGCTGGGAATGGAGAAATTGGGGGTGCAGGCACTGATGGTGAACCTGGACAAAGTTCAACCACAGCAGATCGCACTAAACTCGAGAGTTGTTCTGGAGAGCCCGAGGGCATGAATATCAAGGCAAAAGCCATGTGGCACTGAAATGCCGGATTCATCACACAATGTTCATGAAGTACAGATATGAGATAGAAAGGGTGAGATGCAACACGTACAGGTTCTATTTGATGGCGGCACAACCAGCATGTTTATGCCACTGAGGATTCTCAAGCAACTTGGGATATCACATGAGGCGGCACACATCACCACCCTCGGCTGGAACAGAGGGGTGATGCAACATGCAAAGGATAGACAGAAGACTCGAATCACAGTCCAGTATTTGGACTATCTCTCACTGGTTGATGAATTAGACGTGCTAGTTGTGCCAATGCAGGTATTCAATCTTGTACCTGGATTACCATGGTTCTATAGAAGAAATCCTGACATCGACTGTGGTGGGGATGGATTGACTTCCCTGCAATCACTGAGTGCGAGTGGAGTGGAGGAAATGATACGAATGACCACAGTGGTGGCATCAAAGGTCTCAGAACCCAAAAATGATAACGTCCACAACCAGCTTTTGCAGCACGGTCAAGATACACAGACACTTGGAGCAAATGTATTCAACAATCTGCCAGCTAGTGATGAAATCATCGCATCATTTGCCCTACAGATTGGGGAATGCGCTGGGCTGCTGGGAGCGACTTTGGAAGGCATCACCTTGGACTCACCAGATGATACAGACCGAAATGCTGCATGCGATGAGCAGGGAGCAGCGGCGGTAGTTGCGGCAGATGAGCCCCTCCATGGAGACGCTTGAATGACCGCTTCTGGCTCACCAAGACTAACCGGCAGGTCTTGGCTCCTGTGTGGGCGAACTGTTAAAGACAAGGCCTCCTGGATTACTCCTATCTTTCTTTTTTCTCCTCCACCTCCTTGTTCTTGAACACTTAAGCTAACTCAAATCAGAAGCAGCAGACGAAAGGGTACCAACAGACAACAGGAACTTCGTCCTAGCAAGGTACTCAGAATTCGTGGTTGTCTTTAGCATGACCCAAGCTCAAACACTGGCACCGCACAGCCCAATTGACCACCCAACTGCCCTGGTGCCAGGGTTCAAGATACCCTACCGACAGAACTACAACCTCTCAGAAGTTCAACTCCAAACTCTCAAGGCATACACCGATACCATTCTATGCAATGCCATCATCCAGCAGTCATAATCATCACCAGCAGAACCGAGATTGTTTGCGTAGAAGATTAACTGTGGCTTACGGCTATGGGTGGAATACCTTGTGCTTAATCCGCTGACAATCCTGAACTGGTACCCCCAACGTTTTATCTTGGATATGCTAAACTGAATGCGCGCAGCCCAAATTTTCACTACACTAGATCTCTGGAACTCCTATCTCCTCATCTGGATCAAAGAAGTCGACGAATATAAGAAAACATTGCGGTCCCTCTACGGCCAGTTCGAATACTTAGTCATGCCGTTCAGATTAACCAAAGCACCAGCAACATTCTAGGCCAATATTGATGTCTGCCTATGGCCTTACATTGACATCTTTGCACTATGCTACCTAGACCACATACTGATGAATTCAACCAGTGAGAAGGAGCATGAGGATCATCCCAATAACGTGCTAGCACAACTACGCTAATTCGGCCTATATTGCCAAGCCAAACATTACCAATTTGAACCCTCACAGATCGGCTTCCTCAGATTTATCATCATTACTGACAGGATCCGCATGGAATTACACCACTTGTCAACCATTGTGGGCTGCCGTACTCCCAAGTCGATCAGAGATGCAGAAACATTTCTAGGCTTCACAAACTTCTATAAATGATTCATCAGCACATAAGCGAAGGTAACAGCAACAATCTCCAACTTACTAAAGAAATCGCCAGGCAAATGGGAATGGACCTGCATGGCAGAGCTCACATTTTGGAAACTCAAGACGGCATTCACCAAAAAACTGTTCCACCACCATTTGAACCCTGAACGCCTACCATCCTCCAGACCGATGCAAGTGGCTTGGCAATGACCAGTACTTCCAACCAGTACGATGGTTTTGCCATTCTCAGACCGGTCAACATCTACTCGCACAAATGCTCCTCTGTGAAACAGAACTCCGATGTATATGATTGGGAGCTCTTAGCAATTGCGGAGGAATTGAGTCAATAACAATACGATCACGAACGAGCCAATCATAGAATCCTGATAGGGTGCAACCACACGAACCTTGAGTATTTCCAAAAATCAAAGGTGCTCTCCTGGAGGCAAGCAAGATGAGCTGAGATTCATTCATCATACAACTTTGTTATCCATCGCTTGGAGGAAAAGAAGAACCATGCAGACTGACCATGGAGAAGACCTGATTACGAAGAAGGCTATGAAAAACCTACCGCACGACTATTGCAACTCTGGCAGCTAGCACCGTGTAGCGAAGCAATGCGCTCCTACTACCAATTAAGGCAGCAAAGGATACCGATCCCTTATCGACTGACATGAATGGTAAGATCAGTTATCTGGGCCCGTTGAAATCGAGGGGATAAGATGAGTCTATCAATAAGGACTTGGACATGCAGCGGAATGTAATCGCAGGAGCTCTCACCTATGGAGGGAGAATATACAGGCCTGAAGCGCTCCCAAACGAAGTGGTGTGTCTCTTCAACGATAACCCAGAATCCGGTCACTTTGGACCTCTCAGCACTTCTGCACGCATATCTGGAGAGTTCTAAGGGATTGCACTAGACACCACTGTACAGATGTATGTTGACAGTTACGATGTATGCCATCGAAACAATGCACTGCTCCTCACATGAGCTGGAGCTAATGTTCTGCTGCCACCAACGTACAACCTGTCGGATGGAATCACTATTGACTATGTCACTGACTTACAGGAATCAACCATGTCTGGATACATGGACATTTCGGTCATAGTCAATCGAATAACTAAGATGGCGATCTACCTGTGCTACCCAAAGGATATCAACTCGCCAGAATTAGCACATATATTGTTGGAGCACCTGATTGGCAAATGCGGCTTACCAAACAACATCGTCACTGACCGTGGAATGCAGTTCACATGCCGACTCAGGACTTGGATCTGCTTCCATATGAGGATCAACAACCAACTCTCGACCGCCTTGCACCCTCAAATAGACGGCCAATCCAAGCGGCAGACCCAGACCATGGAACAGTACCCCCAAGCCTTCAGCAACTATGAGCAAGAGAATTGGGCCAAACTCCTTCTCCTAATGGAATTCGCGTACAACAACTCAGTACATGCATCGACTAGGATGACACCATTCTGGGCCTCGTACCATCGGAAGCCTGAAATGCTGTTCAAAACACCGAAAACGTCATATCTGCACTCGGAGAACCAAGCAGACTCTACACTCAGCGCATTTGCAGAGACGCACTGCACTCTCCGTGGAAACATGCTGGAAGCCCAGTGATGCCAGACAATGATCGCTAGTGGAAAATGAAGTAGGTTGAGTATCGGAGACACAGGGTCGCTCTCGAGTGAGTATTTCCAGATGACCAGGCCCTTTATGATGCTTTATTACAACATGTGGGACTGTATACTCTAAGTAATGTCATCAATAGAAACTCTAAAAATGCCACCTGCCGAAGACAATGAAGAACACCAATGTTTTCCACATGTCACAACTCGATTGGTACACACCCCCAGTCTCAGACCAGGCATTGCATCAACCTCGCCCAATGATCTTCGACGGCTTGGAAGATTGGGAAGTTGCTCGCATCGTTGACTCCGAATGTCGTGATTGGAAGGGTCATCATCTAGTCCAACGGCCCAGATACAGATATGGCTGTACAGGGTAGGAGCCAGCCGAGCACCTCCGAAATGCTCCCGAGTTAGTGGATGAACTGCATCACAGCCATCCAGGGAAGCTGTGATAGCGGAGGCAAGGGATCAATTTGGTGTTCTTTCTTTCTGTCTTTGTTTTCTTTCTTGTGATTTAATGCAGTCCAGTACAAATTACCTTTGCACAGGTTTTACCACCTTTGGGTAACAGTCAAGTGGAGGTGGAGTTTCCCGATACATTGTATTTGCAGGATGATCATGGGATCAGGTTCTTGTTTCTGTGTTTGCCTTTATCTCTTTGTATGTGGATATGCAGCCTAGGAGCACTGTGGATGGAGAGGAGATAATGCAATGGCGAGGTCTTAGACTAGACATTAGGGTCACTAGGCTGGCATGTGGTGGGGCCAGGCAAGACACATCCCGAAATGGACTAGTTATGAGGATCCTGAACCTCACTCAGAATCTCACCAGCTACACATATACATCCGATCACTCTGACCCCATTTGCAATGGTATGCCTACAAGTATAATCTATTCTCTTACTTAGCCGAACCCTGGCATACATGCCCTTACAACTGTAGCTGGTCTTGCTTTAGCTGAGATATGAATGTTGAATCTCTACATCTTTGAAATTAGGGAAAACCTTTATGGCAATAATATCATTAACATTGGAGATGTCCACAATGACATATCTCAAGTTGATTATCAGGTCAGGAATCACAATCTCTGTATACAGCCATATACCACTGACACTATTGCTACTGACATAGACACTGCAAAGACAAACACTGAATTAAGTGAGCAATAGCAGAACTTCTGCCATCTTGGGAGTATCGCAACAAATAATAAGTACATGGTCATCATGATGCTGATGGCGAACATTTACACCATTGTGAGTTCCACACCCAATGAGATTGTCACTAAGCATATTGAAAAAAAAGCTTCCTGTATGAGAGAGGACAGGCTCACTCTGAACATGGTTCTATTCTAGATGGATGGAAAGGGTGAGATTGGCAATCATGGTAGTAATGGTCATAAGCAGGGCAAGGGAGACAATAAAATTGACTGACAAGAGAAGAATAATTCCAAGTGTCAGCTTTGCCAAAGAGAAGGGCAATTGCTAAAATATAATGGACCAAGTGCCAGGGTAATTCACCTGTAATGGCTGATACTTCAGCAAAACTATACACTGGGACAACATCGACTCTCACCACATGGAACAAGCCCTATTGGATTGTAGCGGACTTGAAATCTGCAACCAGTGATTGATTTCGTGATTGCAGAGGCGTTAGTCACATCTCCAGCCTTCAATTATCACTCATCATCCATACTTAGTAGTATCCATATAGGAACCCAGTGAAAAGTTAACATGGGGTCATATAGTCTGCACCCAGACATGAAAGTGTCACGCTGATGTGTGAACTAGTACATGAAATGATATAAATGATTATACTTCAAGCAGTGGAGCATTTGGCAGATACATTCATCCTCAGTTCATGGTCTTACATTATCACCATGGATGGCAAAGTCGAAGTGGTATATTACTATGACCTGAACCTCTATGAATACCATGGTAGGATGATTACCACTGAACCTGTGAACAATGGGCTATTGGTTGAGAATTGAGTTCTAGATTAAATTCTAAAATCTACTGAATACATGAATATGAACAATGACAGCTGCCTGTTGCCACTAAGTTAAACTGGGTATGTATCTTGATATGATTTAGAGAAGTGGATATTATGGCCTCACCACATTCCACGGTAGTTGTCATGTCTTTGGAGCACTTGCCAATGATACCCCATACTCTGAGAATAATCATCAAGTGTAACTGCCAGAGCTGCATAAGCTGCAACCAATCTTGAAAGCCCTATACTTTGAATATGACTTCTCCTTCCACTAAACGTCTTCCATTTCTAGACTCCGAGATTTATGGTCTCACCAATCGGCAGTGGAAAGTGGATGATGTGTACCATTGCTTGATGACGAACTATCCGCGATGTGGGTAATTATGGATTGAAACACAGATTGAACCTTCCGAATTAATTTGAATAATGGAAGGCATGGATAGAAACAAATATCAGCAAACTGTCAATTGTTCCAGAGTCGACAAGCAAACCTCCCAGACTCTCCAGTCGACCTCTCCAGTGTGCCATAGTACTTCCAGATGGCCCTCAGGCCCACAAGCCCCAATAGAGCTAAGCATAGTGATCTCAGACTCTGGGATAGCATTCGCGGGTGCTCCTGAATGCACCTGCAGTGTTGGAGGTAGATTCAGAATGCTGCGATATTTGACATATATCATAGTGATATATTGAAACAGGTGAGACCTTGGTGCAGGTCGGCAGGAGACTTCGAGAGCAGCGGAGACCTCTGCACAGCTCTGCGGGAGACTTGGTGCCTGATTCTCACCGCAGTTGTTTTTAGAGATCTTTACCCACATGTCATTTCCACTGTAATATTCCTCTTTGTTACTGTCACACAATTTGCCAAATCATAATATAGCATGTACTATCTATAAAAGTCACTTGATACATATACATACACTCAATCTGGATGCAGATGGTACTTGAGTGTAATTGGAGGAGCACCTGGAGACACTGAATAAGAGAACTTAGAGATGCACCAGGTGGCCGTTGTGGCAGGAAAATCGGTCTATCACCACTGCAGCCACACAGTTTGCAAAGAGGGAAGCTAGCGGGCGGTGTACAGAGCAATGGAAAGGATGTTTTTGGGAGACTCTGCGGTAGATAGACATTATCTCATTATACGAAATACACACTGTATCTTTCCCAGCTGCTGGTCCCAGGCAATCTTGCAGCACTGGCATGGATCCATGCAATTTGTGTGGTTCCTCATGCACACTTGCCGAGCCTTCACAGATCCACACATTGTGTGTGGATTCTTACCGCCTGGTACCACTTCTGATTCTCTCTCCATGGTCCTACGCTTGTCAAGCCAGAACTGGTCTTCCTCACAAAATCCCTTCAGATGCCATGAGACGTGAGGCAGAGTGCTGGTGATGTGCTATCTGTGACATGTTGCTCTGCCATATAACCACACCAGAATCATGAAAATGTAGAGAACTACCTAGAGGAAGTGATCGAGCGATCTTAGAGATGTACTTGGAGGTAGGAATTGAGTCAGCCTGGCGATGCACTTTGAGGCCGTGATAGAGCAAGTTTGGTCATCCACTTGGAGCCCATGATGATGTGAAGTTGGCGGCCATGATCAAGCGAGTTTGGAGATGAACTGGGAGGCCATGTTAAATGGCTATTGGACTACTGGGAGGTAGTCGATCTGTTGATGTTAGATCAGGAGGGAGGTGCGACAGGGGATGCAACTATATTCATTGGTTAACTCATATTTGTGGGAATGTAGAGATCTCAGTAATACAAGGTCCACCAAGGAATGAGAGCCATCAGCAAAATGTGAAGCAGTCTGGAACCCGCTCCCAAACCTCCCAGACACTCCATTCGACCTCACCAGTGCTCTTATATCCTTTTAGAAGCTTCTAGGCTACTCTGGAGCTAAGCAAAGTGTTGCCAGACTCTGCAAGCACATTCTCAGGTGCTCCTGAAAGCACCTGCAGTTATAGAGGTGTATTCAGGATGCTCCAATATTTGACAGATATGATAGTCAAATTTTTGAGCACCTGAGACCTCTGAGCTGGTCTGTGGGAGACGAGGAGATGAGATGAAATCTCTGCACAGCTTTACGGAAGACTTGGTGCCGTATTCTCACATCTGTTGTTTTTATGTTTCCACAACCACCAAACATTTCATCTATCTTATTCATCTTTGTTTCAGTCACAAGATTTGCTACATACTAATATGGCAATAATTATTTGTCTAAGTCTCACAACAAATATAACATACAGTCAATCATGCTGTGGATCGTCCTCAGGTGGAATGCGAAAAGCACCTGGAGATGCCGCTTATGAGAATGCAGAGATGCACTTCTACTCCATTCTGGTAGGAAAATCTCGTTCTCACCACCACCATCATTCAGTTTGGCATGGGGAATGCAGTGAGTCAAGCAGGGGGGTACAGGGTTAACAAAGGCGGACTCAGCAATGG